>Ga0209776_1000752_pt1 | contig 19753 bp, 17 predicted proteins | sample SaaInlLV_10m_DNA_3_FD_184670 | JGI IMG/M metagenome (GOLD analysis project Ga0209776, IMG submission 184670) | Marine microbial communities from expanding oxygen minimum zones in the Saanich Inlet - Saanich Inlet SI073_LV_165m_DNA (SPAdes) (version 2) | ecosystem: Environmental > Aquatic >...
CGCGGAATATCAAGTTGATCTACCAGATCAATTATTTGCCCAGTTGTTACTGGGTTAGCAATAATTATCAGTGCATTAAAAGGAGCAAAGGGTACTATTTTGATTGAAGTCGTTTTTGGAAAAACTGTAGTAATGAGGGGAACCAGCTTTGCTGCATCAGAATATTTCAGTTCATGAATAGTTGTTTTTGCACCTTCAACAGGCACATCAACTTTTTCAATCAATTCAATAATTTCTTCAGTGGTATTACGGTTTGCGACGATAAACAATGAATTCAAACGTGTCTCTATCAGTAGTTTGAATTTAGTTGGCTTGCCGTTACGTACTAGATTTGAAAACAATTCAGAAACTGTTTTGTGAATTTCTGTGACATCGTTGTGAATTATCTGCTGTAAAGTGACAATCTGCTCCACACCTTCAGGCACGGAAGTGTCCAGCATATCAATGAGTTCCACAATACGGCTGACGTTGGATTCGGAATCGATTACTATCAACATATTCATCGGCTCATAAACGAGCAACACTCCTGTCTTGGAAAAAATTGGCTGTAATGTTGCCTGTATTCCCTTGAGGTCTGCGTGAAAAATAGGTATCAGACGCATAACATAGTTACCGCTTTTTCCGTTGATTTTTCCGCCATCATTTGAAATTGGTAAACGGGAAAAACGAGCGTCCGCCGTAGGAATTATCTCCACGACTTTACTCTCTTTTTTACGTACCATTGCCAATCCCTGACTGGCGAGAATTTTTTCAAAGAAGAAAAAAGCGTCTTCCGGAGTTACTTTGAAATTACGCGGGGCCGTGATTGACATTTGCCCACGCATATTTTTTTCTTCATAAACAAAAACTGTTCCGGTATTTTCCGAAATTATTTTGATGAATTCTTTGAGGATAATTGTTTGAGGCAGGTTGATGCTAACCTTTGAACCGCTGCTTTTTTTTGCCGCATGCAGTTCTACAGGTTGATAAATGTTAAACAGTAAGAGGCTCAGTAAAATAAATCCGGACAAGCAGGAATGTTTCCGGAAAGGCTTCGATTTTGAGCTAAAAAAGAAAGTCATGTATGTGTGGTTTTAAAATACTTTTAAATTCAGGATAGTTTATTTTTTGAATTCAGTATCCAGTCTGCACGTTCCAAATCTGCAGGAGTAGTGATTTTTATGTTCTGCGCTTCACCTTCAACTGTTGCAATAGTGCCTCCGCTTTTTTCAACTAATGACGCATCATCAGTAACTGTCCAGTTGTTTTCGACAGCCAGCATTGAAGCATACAGAAGTTGTTCAAAGAGAAATCCTTGTGGTGTCTGCACAGCAAATAATTCACTGCGCTCCACAACTTCAGTTTTTTCCTGAGTAATCCGTCGTATTGTGTCCACCAGAGGTAAAACCGGAATTCCTGCTCCGTATTCATTGGCCGCTACCAAAACACGGTCTATCAATTCCGTACTGCAAAACGGCCTGGCTCCATCATGCACCAGCACAATTTCCGGAAACGGTTTTTCCTGCAAAACCTTGAGTAATGCATTATGCACAGAGTCTTGACGGCGCTTTCCGCCTTCAACCAAAACAACTTCCTTTGGGATAATTTTTTCAAAAACACTGCGGTCCTGAGAAGCAACGGTCAAAAAAATCTTCCGAATTCCTGGGTGTTTTAAAAATGGTTCAAGGCTAAACTCAAGTATTGTACTTGTTCCTAAAGGAAGAAGCAATTTATTGTGTTCCTCCCCCATGCGGGTTCCTTGACCTGCTGCAACAATCACTACTACTGCATCCACGTTAGTTATTCATGCTGAATGTGTAAAGTTTATTGGTTCCACGGATAAGCTGTAACCTTGATGCTATTAGTTTAGCATCTTCTACATGATTTTTCGCTTGGTACCAAATGTCACGGTTTTCGTGCTTTTAAGAGGTTAAGCTAGATTGCTAAGATTATAAATGGAAAAAATATTTTACAAATATCTCAACTGCTAAGGCTAAGAAATATTGCTGCTAAAAGTCCAGATAAAACGAGGAATAATTTAATGTTACAAATTGAAAATAATATCAGACTTGTAAAAAAAAACACACAAACTAAACTATGTAAGGAGAGTATAGAGGAGGCTCACTGATTTATGTGAGTAATGTAAGTTGAAAGACCAACAGTTAATAAACCAATTTCACTTAAGGAAGTAGAAAATATGTCTGAAAAAACAGCATTCATCGGCCTCGGCGTAATGGGTTATCCTATGGCAGGATTCTTAGCCAAAGCCGGACACAAAGTTACAGTCTATAACCGCACCACAGCAAAAGCTGAAAAATGGGTGAAAGAATATGGTGGTGAGTTGGCATTAACGCCTGCGGAAGCAGTAACAGGCGCGGATTATGTTTTTGCCTGTGTGGGTAACGACGATGATCTACGTTCCGTGACAACCGGAGATGCGGGTGCCTTTTCCGGAATGGCTAGCGGAACAGTGTTTGTAGATCACACCACTGCATCGGCCAAGGTCGCCCGTGAACTTGCGGATGCTGCACATAAACTGGAATGTACTTTTCTTGATGCACCTGTTTCCGGAGGACAGGCCGGTGCGGAAAATGGGGTGCTGACCGTGATGGTTGGTGGTGACGAAGAAAGTTTCGCAAAAGCAGAGCCACTTATTCAAAATTACGCCAAGATGATAAAGCTTTTAGGACCTGTTGGTTATGGTCAATTGACAAAAATGGTTAACCAAATTTGTATTGCCGGAACAGTACAGGGTTTGGCGGAAGGTATTCATTTTGCGAAGAAAGTCGGACTTGACGTTGAGCAGGTAATTGAAACAATCTCCAAGGGTGCAGCTCAATCTTGGCAAATGGAAAACCGTTACAAAACTATGAATGAAAATTTTTTTGATTATGGTTTTGCCGTTGATTGGATGCGAAAAGATTTGGGAATTGCCCTTGAGGAAGGCCGTTCCAACAAGGCACATTTACCTGTAACCGCACTGGTGGATCAATTTTATTCAGAAGTTCAGGCACTCGGTGGAAGCCGTTGGGATACTTCAAGTTTGATTGCCCGGTTAGAATCAATGAATAAGCAGAAAAAAAATTAAATAGTGGAGAAAAGTTTGAATATATTTGCAGGAAAAGTCCTCATAGACGGTAACTGGCAAGATCCTCAGTCCGGAGAAACACTGCCGGTAATGGATCCTAGTGACGGCAGCGAGTTTGGACGAATTGCCAGCGGTTCAGCCGTAGATATTGACCTCGCAGTTCAGGCCGCACAAAATGCGATGGATGGTGAATGGGGTAAAACTATTCCTGTGGAGCGTGGCCGACTCTTGCAAAAGTTGAGTGCACTGATTTTGGAACACGAAGATGAGTTGACAGAAATGGAAGCTCGTGATGTAGGAAAACCATTAACTCAAGCCCGTGTGGATGTAAAAGCCTGCGCACGGTATTTTGAGTTTTACGGCGGTGCCGCAGACAAGGTGCATGGTGAAACAATTCCTTATCTTGAAGGCTATACTGTGCTGACACTCCGTGAACCACACGGTGTGACCGGGCATATAATCCCTTGGAATTATCCACTCCAAATTATTGGCCGCACAATCGGTGGGGCTTTGACAATGGGTAACGCCTGTGTACTTAAACCAGGCGAAGAAGCTTCACAAACTGCGTTGATGGTCGGGGAATTAGCCAGACAAGCAGGATTCCCTCCGGGAGTTTTTAACATAGTTCCGGGACTTGGCGAAGAAGCAGGAAATGCTCTCATACATCATTCCGGAGTTAAGCACCTTTCTTTCACAGGTTCCACTGAAGTTGGAGCTTTGGTTCAACAAGCTGCCGCAAAAAACGCAGTTCCGGTGACATTGGAACTTGGCGGAAAATCACCACAAGTCGTTTTTGCAGATGCTGATTTGGAAAAAGCACTGCCTTTTCTGGTAAACGCCAGTATACAAAATTGCGGACAAACCTGTTCTGCCGCAAGTCGGTTGATAGTTGAAAGTTCAATTTACGAAAAATTGATGAACCGTTTAGCAGAAAGGTTCAAAGAGCTACGTGTCGGTCCTGCATTCCGTGATTTAAATTGCGGACCGTTGATCAGTCCGGAACAAAAAAATCGTGTGGAAAAGTATATAAATCAGGCAAAAGCCGACGGTTTAAATATTTCCGCAGAAGGAAAAATTATGGAAGATGCACCGGCGGAAGGGAATTATGTAAAACCAATGTTGATCCGTGATGTGCCTCCTGAACATGCAGTGGCGCAGGAGGAATTGTTCGGGCCTGTACTTGCGGCAATGCCGTTTTCCAGCGAGGAAGAAGCAGTGAAGCTGGCAAACGGAACTCCTTTTGGTTTGGTTTCCGGAATCTGGACGAATGATGGTGCGCGTCAGTTCCGGGTAGCAAAAAGGATTAAATCCGGTCAGGTATTTATCAACAATTACGGTGCAGGAGGAGGAGTCGAGTTGCCTTTTGGCGGAGTGAAACTCAGCGGTCACGGTCGTGAAAAAGGGTTTGAAGCACTTTACGGTTTTTCTGTTACCAAAACAATTGCTATACAACATGGAGTATGAAATGCGCTTAGAAAATAAAATCGCCGTTATCACCGGTGCAGGTTCAGGATTCGGTAAAGGTATTGCCATTCGCTTTGCCGCAGAAGGCGCAAAGGTAGTCATCGCGGATATTAACCTCGAGTCAGCAGAAAAAGTAGTTGCGGAAATAGGTGAAGCTGCCATCGCGATTGAGGGTGATGTCAGTCAGGATGGTGACGTTTTATCCATGTTTGAACGCACTCTCAAGCATTTTGGACGCGTGGATATTCTGGTTAATAATGCCGGAACCACCCACCGTAATAAACCAATGACAGAAGTCACTGAGGAAGAATTTGACCAGATTTTTGCGGTCAATGTTAAATCCGTTTTTCTGACTGCAAAACACGGTGTTCCGCTGATGAAAAAACAGGGACATGGTGTGATCCTGAATGTAGCTTCAACCGCGGGGCTGCGTCCACGTCCGGGGCTGGCATGGTACAACACCTCAAAAGGTGCGATGATCACTGCGACTAAAGCCATGGCGATTGAGCTGGCAACATTTAAAATTCGCGTCAATGCAATCAATCCTGTGGCAGGAGAAACGGGAATGCTTCATCTTTTTATGGGAGAAGACACGCCTGAAAAACGGGCTCAATTTGTTTCCAGTATTCCTTGGGGACGTCTAAGTCAACCTGAAGATATGGCAAATGCTGCACTCTTTTTGTGTTCTGAAGAAGCTGATATGGTAACGGGAACCTGTATGGAGGTTGACGGCGGACGCTGCATTTGAGATATTTCTGCAGAAATACTTTTTATGCCTGAATCACTTTTGATCATCACCGGAAATTGAAGCTGCCAATTTTCATAATACTGTTAATTTAACTGTAAAAATTTTGATGCCTGACGCTAATAAAATGACTGTCGCCTGTCTCGATTTTGAAGGTGTTTTGATTCCTGAAATATGGAAAGGATTGGCACGTCTCAGCGGGATTGATGAGCTGAAACTCACCACACGTGACATTGCAGACTATGATGAGTTGATGCGCTACCGTTTGAAAATTTGTGATCAGCACAAGCTGACACTTCATGACATTCATCAAGTAGTGGAACAAATGGATCCGCTGGATGGTGCATTTGAATTTTTAAACTGGTTAAGAAAACGTAATGAAGTGGTAATACTTTCTGATACTTTCAGAGAATTTGTTGAACCTTTATTACATAAACTGCAGCACCCGACTGTATTTTGTCATTCGCTGAAACTCGATGATGATTTGCGAATTGTGGATTATTGCCTTAGACAAAAAGACCAAAAAAGACATGCAGTAAAGGCATTAAAAGGCCTGAATTATCATATAGTTGCAGTCGGGGACTCGTACAACGATATCAGCATGCTGCAGGAGGCTGATCATGGAATCTTCTTTAGACCAACAAAAAAAATTACAAGCGAATATCCGGATTTCCCCGTGATTCATGAATTTGACGCATTAAAAAACCAACTGGAACAGCTGAAAAAATAATGCGAAAAAACGAAAGCAGAGCTCAAAAAGGAGAAGGTAGGAAGCAAAAATTTACAGGAGACAGAAAAAGCCACTCCGCCAAAAAAGAAAGCTACCGGGAGAAGAGTCAGTTTAAAAGACACGAAAAGGAAAATGGTCGATCATTTGCCTCAGCAAAAAAAGATGGGAAAGGACGAAAGACAGGCGCTTCCGGAAGTGACTTTCTTTATGGAATTCTTCCGGTGCTGGGTGCTTTAAGCCATCGACGTAGAAAACTGGATCACCTCTATTTGAAACAAGACGCTGATTCCTCCGAGCGTTTGAAAAAAATTCGGGTGCTTGCAGAACAGCATAGAGTTCCGCTGAGTGAAGTTCCTGTCAAAAAACTAGAGGAAATGTGTCCTGATGCAGTTCACCAGGGTGTGGTCCTGCGTTGCGGTGCCTTGCCCTTCTCTTCTCTCTCCGATCTTCCGCAAAGTGCTGAAGGTCAATATCCCTTGATTGTCGTGCTGGACCAAATCGAAGATCCCCATAATCTTGGTGCTATTCTGAGAACATGCGGTTTTTTTAAAGTGAGTGGCGTGGTCGTGCCTCAGGACCACACTTCCGGCTTAACTGCAGTGGTGGCTAAGGCTTCAGCAGGAGTTTCGGAATGGTTCCCGGTGATCTCTACCCCGAACCTTGCCAGATTTCTTCAAGAACAAAAAGCTAAAGGTTTTTGGGTGATAGGACTCGCCGGAGATGCTACTGAAAGTGTGGCGGATTTCGTGCCTGACAGACCGCTGATTCTTGTGCTGGGTAATGAAGGAAAAGGTATGCGCCGTCTCAGTCGTAAACATTGCGACTGGCTTGTTAGTATCCCGGGCAATCCGGAAGTATCTTCATTAAATGTCAGCAATGCCGCAGCAGTTGTACTCTTTCATTTGCAGAACCAACCTCAAATCTCCTAAACAAAATCCCCGACCTAATTCCCTGCCTGGATATTTTGCAGGGATATTGCACTACGAAAAACCTCACGCCAGTAGAGTGAAATTGACAGTTTATCTGCCTGCTTAATTTTCCTGCAGATTTGATATTGCTGTGCGTCGAATAATTGAAGCCTAAAAATTTTATAACTAAAATAAAAATTCATATATGCCGCGTTTTAGTCTGGAAACTGCTTTAAAAGTCAGGGAGCGTCTGGAAAAGCTCTACCAGAAAGCACTGGCGGAACAAGTACAGTTGGAGCAACAGCATCGAGACAGAAAAAAACAGATGCAGGAGGCTCTAGATGTTCATAACAGTGATTTAGACAAAGCTAAAGCAGAAGGTGTGACGATAAATCAGCTGTTAATGGGTGGAAATTTTCAGCAACGAATCAAACAGCACCTTGAACTTACTCAAACTCAACTCAATGAGCAGTTGGAAATAGTGGAATTGAAACGTCATGAGTTGACTCAAGCAACTCAAAAGAAACGTGTGCTGGAAATTTTAAAGGAAAAAGAAATTGAAAAATTCAAAGCAGAAACGGAACGTCTTGATCGTTTGGAAGCGGATGAAATTGCCCAGAATTATCGACGGGATATTCAAAGTTAATAAAAATATTGCCCAATTATAAATAATTATCGTACATATCAATATTGTTTCGTAACAGGAATATCATGCATAAAATATTAAATATTATTAATGATTACAAATTCTTATATTTATTTATTGGATTTGTCTTGTTGGCAAGGCCCGCTTATAGCATACCAACAAGCATCGATGAATTGAAACAATCCTTCGGTACGCTCTGCGCAGATTACGGACTTGATTTTTGTGCGGTTGAAGCAGATGTCAAAAACAAAGCAAAGAAACCTCGAAAGTTTACAGAGACCGAAAAAAAGATTCTAACCAGACTTGCGGAACAACAGGATCGCTTGAGTTTAAGGAGTTTGGAACTGGACCGCAGAGAAGGACAGCTTAAAACTCTGCAGGAGGATATTCAACGTCAGGTTAGCCAGTTGGATAAACTCCAACAGAAGATTGAAAAAGATATCATTAAAAAGAAAACTCAGGATGATGCGCAATTAATAAAGGCAGTTGCCTTATATTCAAAGATGGATGCAGGCATTGCAGCACAATCGTTGGCAAAATTGGAGAGAAAAATTGCCGTCAACATTCTGAAACAAATGAAAGAAAAACAGGCATCTTTGATACTTTCCAGTATGGGCGCGGCTGAATCAGCCAGCATTATTGAAGAGATAACAAGAAAAAAATGAGATAGTTATGATGGAAGCAATTGGACAAAAAGCAGTTATACCGGTAATTGACGAGGCCGTAGCGGCAACTGAGTTTGGAATGGATTCTGGAGAGAATGGTGAAAACAAAGTTTTTGATGCTACTCTTGAACAAATGCTGGCGGAACTTCCACTTGATGAAAAACTGCTCGAGGAACTTCTTGATGAAGATGGCTTGTCTGCGTCACTCAATTCAGTTCTTTTGACTCAAAACCAACTTGAACCGGAAATTGCTGATACAGATTTTGGAATTGTAAATAATTCAAATATGCCTTTGGATATGCTCGCAGATGATCTTTGGAGCGAGGATGTGTCTTCTTTGCAAACTCAGGTTTTGAAAAAATCGACTCCGATTTCAGCAGAAATGATTGAGGTGCTTGATCCAAGATTTACGGTTGATGGGAGCAAATTTGATGTTCTGCCTGTAAGTGGAATCGCCGAGACAGGGCTTCAGTCTTTACTGGGGGATTCAACGGCTGAGTCCACAGATCCTTTACTACAAGCGGTATTTCATCAAGTTAAACCCCTCGGAAATGGAGCAGAAATTTCTGTACAAGAACAACAGCAGTTGAGCAGGTCAACCCCGCTTGCAATAGAAGAGGAGCTATCCACAAGTGACCTGCAATCTATTCTGCAAAAAACAGCCAGCCAGTCAGTTTTAGCTGAAGGTGATCTTGGAATTTCAAAAAGTGAATTACCGCCGGAATTGCAGCCAAACTCTAATCAAAAGCTTCAGGGAAATAATGTTCTTGCTCAGGATCTTAGTTCAATTCTTGAAAATCAGCAAAACCTTAAAAGAGGCGATGTACCTTTAACTCCGGAACAAATAAAAGCGGCGGAAAGTCTTCAAGTTGTAGAAAAATTTAAAACAAATGATGCACTGCAGACTACAGAGAAGTTTCAAGTTGCTAAAGAGTTCCAGAGTGGAACCAGAGAAAAAGCAGTTGAAGGCTTACAGACGTCTGAGAAATTTCAGCTTGCGGAAGAATTTAAAAGCGGAGCAAAAACAAAACTGGAAGCTGGTTTTCAAGCTACTGAAAAATTTAAATTAGCAGAAGAACTTCAAAGTGGAGGGAAAACAATAACTGCAGAAAATTTACAAAAGGCAGGAGTAGAGAGTACGGCAGATGCTTCAGCAAAGGTATCGGAACAGACTTCAAATCAGTTTAGAACATTGACCGTAAAAGACACTCAACTTTCTGGCAGTTCTAAATCTTCAGCGGACACGGTTTCGCCTGCAGGGATGAACTCATTAGCGGAAGTTTCCGGAACTTCAATGGTCAAAGGAACTGCCACAAATACTTCAGCGGAACCTTTACGCGGTGCGGATCTGCCTTTTAACATGGAGCAGGTAGTGAGTCGAGTCAGGATTCTGCGCGGCAATGGTGTTGAAGAAATGACTCTGCGTTTGCATCCGGAAGATCTGGGACAAATAACTGTGAAAATTCGGCAATCCGGAGCTGAGCTCTTGATTGATATGCGTGTTGATAATCCTCAAGCAAAACTATTAGTGGAGGCTGGATTTGATGCACTGCGCAGCAAATTTTTGGATCAGGAATTTTCTTATCAGGATTTAGCCCTTAACGTTGACATCAACGAACGAGATTCACAATTCAGCGGTGATCGGAAAAATTATAAATTCGAAGAGGACATGAACTCAGCGGAAAGAGGAAAAAATGAAGAAATTGCGGAAGTTGAAGAAACACCGCGTGTTATTAACCGGAATGATTCCGGACTAAACCTATACGTCTGAGCAAAGGTAATTATGCAAACCGGAAACAATGTTGAACAAGCCCTGCAGATCAATGCGACCAGTCTGCGTAACCGCGCGGCTAAAAGCAGCAATGACGGTAAAGAACTGGGGAAACAGGACTTTCTTAATTTACTGATGACACAAATGGCGAATCAGGATCCGATGAATCCCATGGACTCAGAAGGAATGATGCAACAGTTGGCATCCCTGGGAACAGTAGAACAGTTACAGAATCTCAATAGCCAGACTGCAAAGATGATGGAAATCCAGCAAAACATCGCACGCTCCACAATAGGAAACTTGTTGGGTAAAGATGTGGAAGTTGGCGCAAAGGAAATACCTTTGAACAACGGTGATACTATTCCTGTAACTTACAAGCTGGAGGGCATTGCCGAACGTGTGATGCTGCTTGTGCATGATTCAACAGGTGAAATGATCCGTGAAATAAACCTCGAAAGCAGAGCACAGGGCGCTCATGAATTTGCTTGGGACGGACGTGATAATGACGGTGACATGATGCCGAATGGAAACTACAGCTACAATGTGTTCGCCAGAACAGACGGCGGAGAAGAGGTTGGGGTTACACTTACCAAGTCCGGACAAGTTTCAATGGTACGTTTTGAAGGAAGTGATCCGCTGCTGAAAATCAATGGCGAGTGGGTACAGGCGAAGGAAATAGTTGGCATGGGTAATAAATCTAAATTACGTTATCAAAGCGCGGTACCTCTGCCTGCCAGAACAGAACTTATGACACGTAAAACTCCAGTATGGAGTTCAAAGGATTCAGAATAAGAACGGTTGAACCTGGGAGTTCAACTTCAAATGAATAGTTTCTAACTCTTAACTATTTTCATCATATCTATGCGAAACGATGGAGTGTATCGCCTGATATATTTTCTAATATTGTTTAAGGAGAAATAATATGGCGTTACTTGGATCATTAAATACTGGGGCCAGTGGGGTAAAAACTCAGGGCAAAACCATGCAGGTTGTTGGTAATAATATTGCCAACGTTAATACATTTGGATTTAAACGCAACAGTGTTGCTTTTGAAGACTTGATGGGAAATGCCTGGCCACAAGGTGCTGCTTTCACCAAAGCCAGCAACGGTGTGAAAATTGGTGGTGTAGAGATGGACTATTCTCAGGGTGCCTTTGAAACTACAGCTCTCAGTACAGATTTGGCGATTGCGGGAGGAGGATTTTTTACAGTCGTTAATCCGAGCACAAATAATGAATCATATACACGAAACGGTCAATTTTCATATGACAAGGAGGGCTTTCTATCCACCCTGCGTGGAGGACGTATACAAGCTCTGAAAGTGGACAGGGTTACAGGAGAAAGTAAAGGTATCCCCGGTGCGTTGCAAGTCCTGGGACTTGTAGATGCACCTCAGCCAACCGGAACAGGACTTAAAGGGACGGGAATTAAGCTTGCAGCGAATCTTGATGCCAACGCTTCAGTCAAAGATGTTCCAGTTGATCCGACTAATGTGACGGACAACATGTATAATTTTGCTACTTCAACCACTGTTTATGATGCTTTGGGTAATACTCATGCTGCAACTGTTGCGATGAGAAAACGTCCAGACCTGCCTGAGCAAATTGATCCTGGTACCGGTCAGCCTATCGCGGGAACCGGTGTAAGTAACCAGTGGGAATACTACGTTATGTTTGATGGCGCTTCTTTAGGTCAAGTGCCGGGTACTATGGTCGCCGTCGGTGGTGGATTCATGCAGTTTACGGACGACGGGAAATTAATTGCCGCAACCGGTGGTTCTTTCGAAGCACAACCGGGAGGAGTTGATCCGGACGGAAATCCTTTACCAGCAGGACCACCACGTTTAATTCCACAACCAGTTGACCCTGACACGGGTGTTCCACAATTCGCAATTCCATTTGGTGGAGGCGCACCTTTAGTGATCGGGCTTCATCTAGGAGATGGCTTTAATCCAGATGATCCTACAGATCCAAGATCAGGTTTGGATGGGATCACTCAGTTTGCCGGACATTATAACGTACTTCGGACAAGTGCTGACGGAAATCCGGCAGGTACTTTGGAAAGTATTTTCCTCGAAGATAACGGTACAGTAAACGGAGTATTTGACGCAGGATATACACGTTCAATTGGCAGAATCGTTTTGACTAAATTCGATAATCCAGGAAAACTTGCTCAGGTTGGTGAAAACATGCTTGTTGAAACCTTAGGTTCCGGAAAGAAAGTGACGGGTGAGGCAGGTACTGCGGGATTAGGTGAAATACGTAGTAAAAGTTTGGAACAATCAAACGTTGATCTCTCCCAGGAATTTGTCAAAATGGTAGAAACACAACGTGCCTTTCAAGCAAGCGCTAAAACAGTGACTACTTCTGATGAGATGATTCAGGATCTGATCAACATGAAGCGTTAATTCATTAATGTTATGAGGGCCGCATTCGGCCCTCATGATTCGCTTTTCCGTAATTTACTCTTCGTTTTCTTCTTTTTATTTCCCTTTTTTCTCTGCTTCTTGCTTGCGAAGCTGATAATTCCAGTTGTAAAAGACTTGATCCAGTCCTAAAAAGTATGAAATTCACCACTTTTGAATAACGCTTAGTATCAGCAGCTTTGTGGGTTTGCAGAGCAAAGCAGCCCAACTCCACTTTGTCCGACAGCATGTTTTTGTAAGCTATTTTTTATGCAACAGCCAATTGATGTACTTCTCTGTATATTTTATTAGCTATAGTATCCTCTGCAATATCAAGATCATAATCCATCTGAAGCCCAAGCCAAAAAGATGCAGAATTCCCAAAATATGTCGAGAGACGCAATGCCGTGTCTGCGGTAATACTTCTCTTGCCGTGGACAATCTCGTTTATCCTCCGAGGAGAAACTTGAAGATCACGTCCAAGTTGGTTTTGGCTGATTTTCATCGGTTGTAGAAATTCTTCATTGAGAATTTTTCCTGGATGTACTGCTACTATTTTTTTCATCTTTTCACCTCAATGGTAGTCTACGATTTCGACTTGGTATGCATGACCGTTTTTCCATTCAAAACAGATTCTCCATTGTCGATTAATTCGGATACTGTATTGTCCTTTTCTTTTTCCTGATAATGGCTCAAGTTGATTTGATGGAGGAATGTTTAAATCCTGAATAGACGAACTCCGATTCAACATTCTGAGTTTTCGAAAGGCAATTTGCTGAATATCGGCAGGTAATTTCTTTGAAAATTGCCTACCAAATACTTTCTTAGTTTCTTTGCATTTAAAATCTTCTATCACGACTATTACACTCTATAACACATAACGTTATCCGTCAAGAAATTTTTTTTTATATTTGTAGCCATCTTTAATCCTAAATGTTAGTTATGATAGGAGACATAACTTATTATTTTCAGGTAATTTACCCGGTTAACCCATGAATTTCTGAATTATCAGGCATGTTGCCTTACAAGCAGTCTATTCAGCTAACACCCTGACAAGTTGATAATTAGCGGATTATCGGGTTTATAAATCAATTTTCTTTCAAATAGGATTTTGCCTTCACTCAAAATGAATGTCAACTCACCATTCAAAGCGACAATGCTTGGGCAATTCAGGGATTTGTTGTGCTGGATTCAGCGTCTGTGTTGTGCATAGCACGGAGTGACAATGTAGCAGGAATCGTGATTTGAAACTACAGCGGCTTCCAAAACTTTCGGCTGCTCCACCAATTTGCTAAAGTCTCAGCTTTGAATTGCGTGATCAAGCATCATTTTTCAGAAAGCATAGTAGAACCCGACAAATGAAGCAGTACCGCCGAGGGAGAGAGATTTATTTTCTGTTGCGACCTTTAAGTCAGCAGAAATGTATTGCTGAGTCAGCACGATTCCCATTCCATTTAAAGGTATTCGCATACCAAACTTGTAGAAAAATGGTTTATCAACCTGTCCGAATACTGTTCCATAAGTCGTAGAACTTCCCGTAGTCAGTTGTTCCTGTACTTTTGCTGAATAATTACCTGTACCAAAACCTATGAAGGGGTACCAGAAATCTCCTCGATAATAAAAATTTAATCCGTACAAAAGTCCCACTGCGGATATGTTTACAGAAGAACTGTCATTTTCAAAACTGTATGATTTGCTGTAGCTGTGTACCTCAAGACCAAAACCACTGGCAAAAGATCCGCTTGTCTTGTAAAAGTCGAATGATAAAACTTTTGGACTAACCTCTCGATTTTCATTCAACGCACCATGAGTATCCGCCAAAGTTGATAAGTACGAATCTGATGTTCCCACAACCGGAGCAGGGCTTCCGGTATCCTGATTTCCGTATTGCAGAGCAAAGTAAACCACCGTATCTTCTGCACTCCAGCCTGTAAATGTAAAGAAAAACAGGGATGCGGCTGTCAGCATTAGTTTTGAAAATAATCTCACCAATGAACCCCCAATTCCCAAAAGAAGACAAAATCAGTTTCGTTGCCAAAATTGTTGTAATCCTGTACAAATCCACTTTCCCAAAAAATTGAACCTGAGAGGTACTTGTAACCAAATGCGGAAACGCTGGTTGGTACGCTCAGGTTAGAGTTTCGCTGTTCCTGATTTTCACCACTGGTGGAACGGGAACTGGCACTGGAAGTCGGAAAAATACTACTTTGCGAAACAGTTTGAAAAACAAAAGAGTCTACTTCCGAAAAGCGATATTCCATCGACATGAAACGGTGGAACAGTGAAGACGCAAATCCGAGGTTATTGCCGATTCTGGTTTGTCCGTCACCAAAATAGACAATCCAGTTATCGAAACCTTTTGAAAGGATAAAATAATGTCCCCAGTCAGCACCGCCGCTGCGAATTAATTTTTGTTCCCCGCTGCGGTCCGTGTTGGCGAATTTGTAACTTAGTTTAAGACTTGCAGCCGGCATGACCTTACCACCTGCTGACAAGTTCCATTTGAGATCCATATTTGGCTCCCCTCTGACATTGTAGATCTGCTTTGTACTCGCAAAGACAAATTGTCCATCTTTGACCACATAATAGTCATATTGGTTGCGCTCTGACAGGGCACGGTAGGCACCGCCTTTTTTGAAATTTGAAATGCCGACCATGCTGTGTACACTTTCGATGGTGCTATCCATGGTCCCGCCGTCAAATGAGACAAACGGTAATTCAAGTTTGAATTCTAATGAATCCGATAGTCCATAGCGGTACTTGATTTTTTTGCGTTTGCTCTCTGCGTCCAAATACAGGCTGAATCCATTGACTGTATTACCGTCTTTATCCAAAAAATCGGTTAAAGTCAGACCCCTTGCGGTTTCTGTTTTTGTAATTTGCTCTGTAGGTCCCTGTGTGTTGACAAAAGTGTTTGCGATCTCCATCCCAATAGACAATCTTGTTTCACCACCTTTTAAGGTCAAAGTGTTTTCAGGAGACATTGCGAGGAAAGGTTGGTTCACTAAAAATTGAGGTCGAATTTCAAGGGGACCCAGACCAAAATTTTCTCCACCAGCAAGCGCAGATTCTTCTCCGGAGAAAAAAAACTGTAAAACTGTAAAAAAAACTAATAATCCTTTTATTTTCATAGACCTGAACTTAGAACAAATATACTTCCGCCGGCTTTAAAATTTGGCAACATACCCAGCGAAAGTGAATCCAAGAGTTATGCCTTTTACCTTGTGAAAAAATTTGTCACAGTAATAGCAGTGAATTTAATTAATATTGGCGCTGTACGAGTCTGCGACAGGAAGTTATGCAACAGCAATTTTTGCTGGAAGAAGCATTGGATTAAGAACTATTTGTTTCCGGATAAGTCGTTTGTTCGAGGGGCTGAGTTACATATACATCTTAAAAAAAGATAGAGGAGTCATCACATGAAGCTTGAAAAAAAACTTGTTTCCACAGGTTACTGGTTGTTTCGCTGGCGGAGTTATTTCCCAATTGTCATAATTTTGATATTCATTCCTGCAATGGCGGAATACGAATATGTAGGAGGTGATCGGGAGATGACCACAACCTGGGGACTTTTTAGTCTGTTTGTCGGATTGCTGGGTTTATTTTCCAGAATTCTGGTTGTGGGACACACGCCGCAAAACACCTCCGGAAGAAATACCAGGGAGCAAATTGCGGAAGTTTTGAATACAACCGGCTGGTATTCTGTAGTAAGACACCCTCTCTATTTGGGAAATTACCTGATGGGACTTGGAGTAGTACTCTTTCCTTTTGTCTGGTGGATGCCGGTGATTTATACTTTGGCATTTGCTCTCTATTACGAAAGGATCATGATCGCGGAAGAAGATTTTCTCAGGGGTAAATTTGGCGAAGACTTTGAAAAATGGTCTGATGCCACTCCCGGTTTTTTCCCAGCGTTTTCCAAGTGGGACAGTCCGTCACTGGAATTTTCCTTCAAAAATATTTTACGTAGAGAATATTCAAGCCTCTTTGCTCTAGTTCTTTGTTTTTCAATTCTTGATCTGATAGGCAACTTTTTGGTTGAAGGGAAATTTTATCTTGTACCTGTGTGGAGCAATCTCTTCTGGATTACTCTTGTGGCATATTTAATTTTGAGAACCCTGAAGCGGCATACAACAATGCTGGATGTTAAAGGTCGTTAATTACGCACCTTTAATTAACTAACGGGATTTTAATTCAGCAGCGCAAAATGTCTAAACTGAACGAAATGATACTCGAGTTCCGCGAAGACATCGGCCAAAGTATTGAAGGGCTGGCCTTGCTGATGCAGATGGAACCGGAAGAATATGCACGCTTGGAAAAAGACTGGATTCCTCCGGATGAAACTCTTCAACGGCTTTGTGCTTTGTTTGAGTGGAATTATCAGGAAATAAAAAGACTTGCCGACAATATTCCCTCTCCGAGAAATAGCAAAACTATCCCGCCAAATCAGCAGTCTTCTTCAGCAGATAATAATTCTGCAGAGTCTGCGCCGACTGCTTTAGCAAAATTAATCAAGGATGCACGAGAGGCTGTTAATCAGGACGCGTTGGGTATTGCGACTTTAATGGGTATCTCTGTAGATTACTATCAGGAGTTCGAAAATGGTGTTATTCCACCTGACGAATTGCTGCGTAAATTATGCTCGCTGTTTGGCTGGAATTACAAACAAATCCTGCAAAAAATCAACTCCCAGACTTCAGTTCTACTCGGCAAACGCCAACCACTGTTTCATGTCAGAGATATTCAGGCACGTTTACCAAAGCAGGAAGAACTGGAAATTCCGGATGTACCTGCTCCGGTTCCGCTGCATGAACAAATACTTCAGGCGAGAATGAAGGCGGATCAAAATGTGGAAGGCATATCCCTCTTACTGCAAATTAATCCTGAATTATACGAACAGCTTGAATCCGGAACTGTAAATCCTGATCCGGATTTGCTGAAACGTATCTCTTCTCTTTTCGGTTGGAATTATCATGAATTGCTGAACCGTGAAAAAAATTCACAATTCAGCCAACTCCTGCCCGCAATTACTTCTCTCGATTCTCCGGACTCTTCCATAACAGAAATTAAACTCAGAAAAGTGCTCCAGGAAATTACGGAAAACTGGCAGAAGATTACCAAAGAGCAACAGAAAATACTGCTGACTCAATTGGCGTTTATCCGTGGTTCAATGGAAAACATGGATCATGATTAGTTTCCAGAATCAGCCTTTTTTTAGAAGCTGCCTTAATTGAAATTTACGCTGCTTAAAAACTCCGAAAGACCAACTACTTCTATGTTATTTCCCATCGGGTAGCTTTCTTGTCCTGGATAGATGACAAATTTATGAGTGGCACCGATGTCGTCACAAGAATAATGAAATCCTTTTGAGAGGGTTGGGGCTAATGAGCGCTTTATTTCAATGGCCCAGAGTTCATTTTTTGGTCCTTCCAGCACAATATCAATTTCAGCCCGTGCAGAAGTTCTGTAATAACTACATTGCCATTTACCGGTCAGTTGACTGAGTATATTTTCAAGAACAAAGGCTTCCCAACTCGCTCCAACAATAGGATGACCTAACAGACTCTCAAAATCAGTAATGTTCAAAAATCGATGGGCAATACCACAATCACGAAGATACAGTTTTGGTGCTTTCACTAATCGTTTTTTGGTGTTTCCGGACCAAGGCGGAATCTGCCGGACCATGTAAAAATCACTCAGTGTATCTATGTAACTTTTAATGGTTTTGTAATTAACCCCAATACTTTCACCAAGTTTGGAATAGTTAACTTGTTGTGCGTTGTTGTGCGCCAACATTGTCCAAAGTCTGCGTATTGTAGTTGGTTGAATATGTGGCCCCATCAGTGGAATATCTCTTTCAATATAAGATGAGATGAAATCCCCCCTCCAAGACCAGCTTTGATCATCAGTTGTGGCTAAGTAGCTGTCAGGAAAACCACCTCGCAACCAGTGTTGTTCCATATCATATTGATGCCCACTTTGGGCGTTGAGCTCGGTCACGCAAAATGGACTTAGCTCAATAAATCTGATACGGCCTGCCAGTGTTTCTGAAGAATGCTGGATCAAATCACGGGATGATGATCCTAGCAGTAAAAACTGAGCTGTGCTTTCACCGGCTCTTTTGCGAATATCAACTAAGGATCGTAGCAAACGAAAAAGATCTGGCTGACGTTGTATCTCATCAATAACTAAAAGCTTGTTTTTAAACCGTCTGAGATAGGCTTCAGCATCAGATAATTTTGCAATATCGGAGTCTAGCTCAAGATCAAGATAATGACTATCTTTGTCAATAAGCTTTGAAACCTCTAATGCTAATGTAGTTTTACCTACTTGCCGTGGTCCAAGCAGAGCAACAACAGGCATGTTGTTAATTGCATCAACCAGTATTTTTTCTAATGATCTTTTTATCATGCTTGCATTTTAGTATTTGTGTTCCTAATTTGCAAGGTTGAATTATGCACTGCTGACGCAATAGCAATTTGTCAGTGAAATGATGGAACGTTGAAGAAAAGAGGACTAGAACAGCTGATAATAATCAAAAAAAATAGTAGAGCTAAAAGTTGATTTGTACGAATTAATCAGCCACAAATATTCGATGAATTTCTTGCCCTCAAGGGGCATTTTGCCTAATGGCCGAATCAAATCTATTCTTCCTCACCACCGACACGAAAATCCAGTAAAACATCCACAATGATTGCATGATTCGTGGTGTCAAAGTTTTGAGGGATGTTTTCAAAAAGTAAGTTTGAGTTTTTGAAGAGTCTTAATACAGAGGGGAATTTTATAAAATGAATATTTCGGATAGCACTAGTGTCCGGTTAAGTAATCGAATAAATTCAGTTGGATAGCACTTTCGCGAGTTTGCTCCATGTATTGATTATTTACAAGTAACTGTTCTAATGGTATTTTTTAAAATAGAGTTAGACTCAAAACCCTATAATATTGTGTAGAGTTCTGCCTTTATATTGAGTTGTTTTTTGATGATGGCTATTAGCACATAGACTGAAATAGCAATCCATATTTGAGTTTTGAGCGCATTCTCAGACGTACCAAAAAAAGTTCTAATATGCAGGTGTTGTTTAATCCATTTAAAAAAGAGTTCTACCTTCCATCGGTAGCGATAAAGGTCAGCTACTGTTTGTGCGGGAATAATTTCGTTGTTTGTTAGAAAGTTTAGAGTTTTGTTTGTCTCTTTATCGTGGTATTTAACTCGTCTCAACGGTTTTGGATATTTATTGTGTAGCTAGGGTTTAATACCCCGCTGCTTGCAGCGTTTTTAAAAAGGTATTACGATAATGCTCATGGTAGAGCTAATTCGTAAAAGTCATAATGTATCGCTATTAATGTACCATT
>Ga0209776_1000765_pt1 | contig 19412 bp, 15 predicted proteins | sample SaaInlLV_10m_DNA_3_FD_184670 | JGI IMG/M metagenome (GOLD analysis project Ga0209776, IMG submission 184670) | Marine microbial communities from expanding oxygen minimum zones in the Saanich Inlet - Saanich Inlet SI073_LV_165m_DNA (SPAdes) (version 2) | ecosystem: Environmental > Aquatic >...
TCGCCGCCACCGGAAAACGCATCCGGCGTCTCCCAATTGGTCGACAAAAGCTGGTGTGATCAAAAAAGGAGCCACGGATTTCACGGTTGAGTTTGAATTAGCTAAAACGTTGGTCACGTTGATGCGGATCTTCGAAATTCAGTTCCGGACCTTCCGGAACGATCCTAGTTGGATTAATTGTTTCGTGGCTGTAGTAGTAATGCTGTTTGATGTGCTCCAAATTTACGGTCTGCTTAATTCCGGGCTGTTGGTATAAGTCACGTGTGTAAGCGTAGAGTTCCGGATAGTCACTGATTCTGCGTAGGTTGGTTTTGAAGTGTGAATAGTAAACCGCGTCAAAACGGATCAAGGTAGTGAAAAGACGCCAATCGGCTTCTGTGATACGATTGCCGATTAGAAAACGCTGCTTGCTCAGCCTTGATTCCAGTTCATCAAGACAAGCAAATAGTTCTGTAAAAGCAGCCTCATAAGCCTTTTGGGTCGTGGCAAATCCGCAGCGGTAAACGCCGTTATTCAGCGCTTCGTAAATCCTTGCGTTGATCGAGTCAATTTCATTCCGCAGTTCTTCCGGATAGTAATCCGTCTTCTCCGGTGTTAAATCCGCAAAGGCTGAGTTGAACATACGAATAATTTCAGACGACTCGTTACTGACGATCGTTTCCTGCTCAGTGTCCCACAAAACCGGAACCGTGACTCTGCCGCTATAATCCGGATTCGCCCTGGTGTAAAGTTGATGAAGGCAGTTAAAACCGTATAAGGCGTCTGCTGTTTCTCCCTTCCAGTCATCAAAAACCCAACCATTGTCCAGCATGTACGGATGGACAATCGAAACCGGAATAATGTCCTCCAAAGATTTTAATGCTCTAAAAATCAGTGTACGGTGCGCCCAGGGACAGGCGAGGGAAACGTAAAGGTGATATCTTCCTGCTTCTGCCGGAAAACCGCTTTCACCGCTGGGGCCGGCTGAACCATCAGCAGTTATCCAGTTACGGAACTGCGAATTTGTGCGGAGGAATTCTCCTTTGCTTTTTCCAGTGTCATACCATTGATCATGCCAACGGCCTTCAATTAACAATCCCATAATTTCCCTTATGTACGCTCTTTAAGAATCCTTTTTATTTTTCGAATCCGCATAATCTCGTTCAAAACTTTCCTGTATTCGTTTTAGTTCTTCAATTGCGGCCTGAATATTTGAACTATCTAAAACGCTGACCTCTACACGTTCGCCGATATGAGTCAGACTTTTTCGTTGATCACGGTGTTTTGCTGATTTAAAATCTTCTATGCGGTAAACCGGAATAGCCCGTGCAAAACCCTTGGGTGTTATATCTTCTATATATTTACTGTTTACCTGACTCTTGATTAAGTCTTTGGTGTATTCATCAATAAAAATGGTATTATGTTCCGCCATTGTTTGTAAACGGGCTGCCAAGTTTACAGGACTGCCAAGTACTGTATAGTCCAGCCGTAAATCTGATCCGAAATTTCCAACCGTGCAAAATCCTGTAGAGATGCCCATACGAACTTTTAATCCGTCTACAACTCCCAGCTTTTTCCAGTGCTTGTTCAATTCAGCAACTCTCTTCATCATTCTAATTGCCATTTCTGCGCATTTCAGGGCATCCTCTTCTTCCCCCTTTGTTTCAGGATCGCCGAAAAATACCAACACAGCATCACCAATAAATTTATCTATTGTTCCACCGCATTCAACTGCAATCGCAGACATTTCTGAAAGATACGAGTTAATTACCGCAGCCAGACGCTCCGGTTCCAATGTGTCAGCCAAGTCAGTAAACTTAACAATATCTGACAAAAAGATTGTTAGATTTTTCCTCGCATGTTTTTGCTCACCTCCGTCTTCATTTGTAAAGATACTTTGATAAATCTGCGGCGAAAGATACTTTGCCAGTCTTGTAGCCAAACTTTCCAATTGTCGACTCTTCTCTTCAATTATTTCACGGTCACGTATTTTTTCCTCCAGCAAATTTTGACGTTCCTTACGTAAATTGAACTCAGCGGTACGGTCTACAAACTGCCCCTGAACACCGTTAAGATATGAAAAAGAATCGTTTTTTGTCCGTGTTGAAAGCAGAGAGTAAACACGTTCTTCATCATTTATACTAATCTTAACTTCCGGAATCAGTACCGTGCCATTTTCATTTATATCACGAACAAATTCTTCAATCTGCTTTCCCGGTAAGCCAATTTGCTCCAGCACATCTGGAAAATACACATTATTTACATTTCCTAGAATTGGGAAAAAACTCAGAAAGTTGTCGTTAACCTTGAGAACTTCTAGATTGTCTTTGGCGTAATAGCACGCAGTTATTGCATTTGAAAAATTAAAAAAACTAAGATCAATTATATTTTGCTGATTGAAAAATTCTTCAACTTTCATAGGCCTCCTTTACTCACTCGCGTGATTTATTTAACTCCTGTTTAAATTAAAAAAACAGTAATTTCTCAGTCCCTCCTTATTTTTAACCTGGCAAGATTTCTAATCTTTTCATGGCCGGACTTTCAAACAATCCCGGCTCAGCAAGATAAGCATGCAGCAAGTCTGTCGAGTCAATTCCCCAAAACAAATGACCATCAACCACAAAAGTCGGCACACCAAATACCCCCTGTTCAATGGCACTCTCTCCGTTAGTTTTAAGTTCTGACTTGACCGCAGGACTTGAAATTAAATCATTTGCTTCTGAGACATTCAGTTCAACCGCATCACAGAATGTACTCCAGTGTTCTGGATCATCACCAGCTAATCCATCTTGCCAGACACAGCGGAATATTGAATCTACAGCCTTTTTGGGGCAGCCTGCAGCAATACACAAACGAAGCAGAGGAATAGGATTGAAAGGGTGATGCTCCGGAAACCGAAGAGGAATATCCAAACGTTCCGCCATCCATTGAACGTGTCGATATGTAAAGATGCGTTTAGAGGGTAATTCCGCAGGACCTTTTGTGTTCCAATGCTTTAAAAGCCCGGCAAATAGTAGCGGTTTTCTCTCAATGTTCAAATGTGAAGAAAACTCATCCAGTCGCAAGTTATGCAGGTAAGCAAAAGGTGAGACAAAGTCAAAATACCATGTAGCTTTAAGCATCAGATATCGCTCCTAAGAATATCTAGATTTAACTGAATATTGAGATTTTTAGAACTGTCTCATTCGCGTATTATTAAAACTGTTGGCAGAATAATGGCACATTTTAGTAATTTTGAGGAATGTATTTTTACGTAATCCGTTGCGAATACTGGTGCACCAGGCAGGACTTGAACCTGCAACCTACTGATTAGAAGTCAGTTGCTCTATCCAGTTGAGCTACTGGTGCATTTATTATATCAATGACTTACAGTAATTAATAATCAAATTTATTGAGTCATGTGCTTAATGAATCAATGAAATCTGTAACTTTCTCAAACACTTCTACCGATGTAAGTCTGGAAGTATCCAAGACCAAATCAAAGTTTGAGTGGTCATCTATATCAACTTGATAGAGACTCAAAAAGTTTTTATGCATAGTATCTCTTCTTTGTTGACTGGAATCAATACTATCCTTGATATTTGTTGCACTTTCAGTTGTTCTTCCACTGTCATCCAGAATTCTACGGGCCGCTTCTTCCAGATCACAAATTAGGCAAATCCGGATTGAATCAGGTACAAAGTGAAATCCTAAATGTGCGTCCAGCACAAAGTCATCATTTTCTTTACCATATATGCGCTGTTCCTCATCCACCTGATGATCAACTTCAGGGTGTTCTGAAACATATTCAACGAGGAATTGAGTAATGTCACTGTACCCATATTTTGCGGACAATTCACGCATAAAATCACCGGTACCTTTTGTGCTTAATCCGTAATGCTCCGCCAGTAACTTTCGCAGAGTTGATTTTCCAGAACCAGGACTTCCTGCAAGTGTTATTTTCATGTAAAAACTATTCGATATTCTGCAGTTGTTCTCTGACTTTTTCCAAATCACTTTTAATTTCTACAGAAGCCTGGCTAATCTCCGCGTGATTGCTTTTAGAGGCAATCGTGTTGACTTCACGATTTAATTCCTGCATCAGGAATTCAGCTTTTTTACCGACTTCACGTTGAGCCAATATATCATCCATGTGTTCCAAATGTGTGCGGAAACGCACTACTTCTTCAGTTATATCAAGTCGGTCCGCAAGCAAAGCAATTTCCTGTTCTAGTCGTTCCGGATTTAATTTTGTACCGTCTTGAAGTTGTGCAAGACGTTCCTGAAGACGTTCACGGTAACGTCCAGGTTCTTCTTGAGAGAGTTTTTCAATTTTATTCACGATCTTTCCACACGAGACTAATCTTGTCTTTATATCGTCATGCATGGCTTGGCCTTCACGCAGTTTCATCTCCTCTAGACCTTCAATTGCTTTTGCAAGAGATTCTCGGATCACATTTTCACATTCTTCAGGTGGTTCTCCGGATTTGTTTTCTTCAATGATATTTATACTGGATAGATCCCGTGCCTCAACATTCACCTTTCGTCCCGACAATTCTTCAAATTCTGTCAGTAAATCAGTAAATATTTTGGCGCGTTCATGATTAAGTTTAAGTTTTTCTTCGCCTTCACCTTTTTCCAATCTGATTGAACAATCGACTTTTCCACGTGTACAAGCCGCTTTAATCTGTTTTTTAAAATCTGTTTCTAATGTCTGAAAACCCAATGGTAATCTACAGCGAATATCCAGAAAACGCTGATTAACCGAACGTATTTCTACCTGACATGACCAGCTTTCCCACTGTGCATCTGCAGAACCAAAACCTGTCATTGAAATTGCCATATAACTTTCTGTATCTTTTGTTTTTAAAAATTGGGTTGAAGCCAAATCACTGTTTGACAAAATTTCCTAATCCGGTTAATTTACAGTTGAACCATAAATTGATGAATGAAAGAAAATGACACTGATCAACACTATTAATCACATTCTGCATCACTATTTTAGCTTATTTTTAGAGACATTTTCAGCCAAATTACCTAAAGATATCCAAGCCTTCCGTAAAGATTGTGAATCATTGGTGGAACGTTACAATTCACTCTTGAAAGAAATTTCCTCTTATATGAAAGATCATAGTAAGCTGCAGGAGGATGATCCGGAAAATTCTGAACTTAGTTTGACTTACCATGATACCGACTCTTTTTACCTCATCTCAATCAAGGAAGATCTGGCAATCCTGACTGCCGACTGCAAACATTTGCTTGAAAAAGTAGTTGAGAATCCTGCTGATTCCCAACTACACAATGAAGCCCTTGAGCAATATCTAAATCAACTTCACGAACTGCGTCAATATTCTGTGCAGATTGAAACTGCTCTTCATGAATATGAAGAAAATATCATGAAGATAGAGGAAGAAATCTCAAATAATACATTGTGTAATTAATAAGCAGACCCCACCATCTCAGACTATTGCTGAAACACTCATTACTGATAATACTCAGGAAAGTTTTTCCAGTTCGTACGCACTGGCTGATTCCATAAATTTTTGCATACGTGATAAAACCTGCACCGGATCTTCAAGCAGTCCTTCGATTAGCATTGAATTATCGTAAAGCTGCTCAACAGAATCTTCCAAAAACGGATGCTTCTTGTCTTTCTGCAGTATTTCTGAGAGATTCTGAATTATTGGATGGCTCATGTTGACTTCCATGTTGCGCTTTTCTCCTTGAAATTTCTGATCCATCATTTTCATCATCTTTTCCATTTGAGCTGTCATTCCGTCCTTTGGTGTTACCAGAGAGCAAGGACTGTCCACTAGACGTTTTGAGTCCGAAACTCCGCTGACCCGGTCTTTCAGCTGTTTTTCAAAAAAAGCAATGATATCATTCTTTTCCTCTTTTGAGAGTGATGATTCCGGTGCTGACAAGTCTGCGTCATTAATTTCATCAATATCACCCTGAGAAATATTTTTTAGTGTCTTTCCGTCATATTCCCGTAAATCCGCAACCATGAAATCATCAATTTGATCCGTCATGAACAAAACCTCCAGGCTTTGCTTACGGAAATATTCCAGGTTAGGATTGTGAAGGATTGCCTCTCTTGAACCTCCTGTTACATAAAAAATATCTTTTTGTCCGTCACGCATCCGTCCAACATAATCCTTGAGGGTAACTTCCGGTGAGGAATCTTCGGAAACGGATGAGTTAAAACGCAGCAAATCCATCAGTCGGTTTTTGTTTTTAAAATCAGCAGAAACGCCTTCTTTGATCAGTGTTCCGTACTGTTGCCAAAATTTGCCGTATTTTTCTACATTCTGTTCTGACAAAGACTGCAGTTCTTTTAATACACGTAAAGTTAAACTGTTTTTTATTTTTTCGATCAATGCGTTTTTCTGCACACTTTCCCGTGATACATTCAGCGGAATGTCTTCTGAATCAACCACACCCTGCACAAAACGTAAATAAGAAGGGAACAAATGTGTGTTGCCAGACTGAATCAAAACTTTCTGTGCATAAAGCGCGACATCTTTGCTTTCGCGTGAGTAAAGGACTTCATTGCCGATTGACTCAGGAAAATACAACAGCGCATAGTACTGAATCGGCGCGTCTATATTAAAATGCAAATGGTGCAAAGGCTCCTGTTGGGCATGTGTGATTTGCTTAAAGAACTCTGTGTATTCTTCGGCTTTAACTTCGGATTTTGCTTGAGTCCAAATCGCTTTTACCTGATTAACCGTTTTGTCCTTAAGCTTGACCGGAAAAGGCAGGTAGTTCGAATATTTTTTAATTATTGACTCCAACCGCCACTCACTACAGAATTCCTTCGCATCTTCCTTGAGGAAGATCGTAATGCGTGTTCCACGCTGATTTGTAACAACCGGACTTAGTTCGTACTGACCTCCTCCTTCGGAAGACCATTGCCAGGCTTGAGCATCAACCTGCCAGGAACGGGTGGTTAATTCCACACGATCTGCTACCATGAATACCGAATAGAAACCGACACCAAATTGACCTATCAGGTTGTCTGCTGATTTTTTCTCAGCTTGTGCCTGCTGCAAAAATTTAAGTGTTCCGGAATTAGCTATTGTACCCAGGTTTTCAATAAGTTCATCCTTGGTCATTCCGCAGCCGGAATCCTCAATCACGATCTGTGACTTTTCCTCATCAAAGGAAATAGTGATCTGCAGTTCTGCATCTTTGTCCAGAACATTTTCCTCTGTCAGAGTTGTAAGCTGAACCTTGCTTAAAGCATCAGAGGCATTTGAAACTAGTTCACGTAGAAATATTTCGCGTTCTGTGTAAAGTGAATGTACCAAAATTTCGAGCAGTTTCTGCATCTCTGCTTGATATTCATGAACTTCCGGTGTTGGATTTGTGTTTTTACTCATAAAGATCTTCCTGGATGTCAAAATGATATTCTAAAATTTGTTTTAATTAACCTTTTATACTACTTTAAAGCAAGTAAAATGAAAAGTAATTTCTTGATATTCAACAAGTATATTTCTTCAAATAAGCATGCATAACAGATCAATAAATATTCTGCTTTTAACAACGGTTCTTGCTTTCAGCACGCTTTACGTTCCGCAACCTATTTTACCATTACTGGCTGAGGAATTTTCGGTTTCCGGAAGTGAAGTATCACTGCTGATTTCCTTAACTTTATTCCCACTTGGACTAACTCCAATTGTTTACGGATATTTAATTGACAACATTTCCGCACGTACTATACTGCACTGGTTTATCGGAATGTTGGCAGTTACGGAACTCTCGCTGGCTTTCGTTATGGACTTCCGGATTATGCTCGGACTGCGTTTACTGCAAGGTCTTTTACTGCCGGCCATTTTCACCGCGATTGTAACCTACATCAGCAATCTTTCCGCTGCGCATCACAGACAAAAATCGGTCAGCCGTTACATCGCGGCTACAATTACAGGCGGATTTGCAGGTAGATTTATCACCGGTTTAATTTCAGATTTCACTGACTGGCGGGCTGCATTTGTGGTCTGGACCATTGGTTTACTCATTGCGTGGAGTCTACTCTGGAAATTAAAAAAAGATATTCCGGCGCAGAGCAGTAGTCTGGAGATTTCCGGCATTTGGAAAATGTTCAAACGTCCTTTGCATTTTCGTGTTTATCTGACAGTTTCAATTGTTTTTTTCGGCTTTGCCTCTGCGTTAAATGTGTTACCTTTTCGTATCAAGGAAATTTCACCTGATGCGTCAGAATCATTGATTGCGTCTGCCTACATGGGATACTTGATGGGTGTGCTGGTTTCACTCAACGCACAGAGAATATGTGCCAGACTTGGCAGTGAAATCAATAGCGCCATCTTGGGGATTTTAACCTTTGGAGCAGGTTTTTTACTGTTCACAAGTACAAATTTGTTTATCATTATATTTGCAGTATTTATTTTCAGCACAGGTTTTTTTCTAATGCATTCCACTTTATCCGCATACATCAATCATCACACCCAATCTCAGCGCGGCATCGCAAACGGACTATATATTGCTTTTTATTATACCGGCGGATCTTTAGGCAGTTATTTTCCACTCATCATTTATCATAACTGGGGCTGGTATCCTTATTTGATGCTGGTAATGACTTCGACAATGCTGGGATTAGCTATCGTCTTAGGTCTGCATAAAGCAGAAAAAAAACTTAAATGAACAAGTGTAATTTGTCTGTTCCTGAAGTAAGATTGAACAGAGAGTATCTTAACTAAGTAAAAAACTTATTCCTGAATCTTGCCTTTAATCAACTGTGATTAACCAGTAAATACTCATAAAATCGTGTCATTGCTTACAAGGCGAGAAATCTGTTTTATGTTAAACACTGATATTCTTAAGATCTCGCTCTTCGTTCGAGATGACAAATAATTAGTTCAGGAGTTTTCTCTAAGCCATCAACTATAAGCACTTTTTTATAGATGCCGTTTCGTATAAATTTTGCAGAAGGTCAAAGTGATTTTGACATTTCCCGTCGTCTGTTTTTAGAATATGCAGAAACTTTGGGATTTAGTTTATGTTTTCAAGGTTTTGACGAGGAACTGGAAAACCTGCCTGGGAAATACGCAACTCCCAAAGGCTGCATTTTACTGGCTTGGGATGAGTTGGATTATGCAGGTTGTGTTGGTCTGCGTCCATTGGAAGATACAGTCTGTGAAATGAAACGACTCTACGTCAAACCAGCCTATCGCGGCACAGGTTTGGGCCGATTATTAGCCGAAAAGATTTTGAAATTCGCAAATGAAAGTAATTATTCCAAAATTGTGCTCGACACATTGAGCAGTATGGATTCCGCACAAGGACTTTACAGATCTCTTGGTTTTGCTGTAACAGACCCGTATTACAATAATCCCCATCCGGATGTGGTTTTTTACGAGAAGAAGCTGGCTGATCCGAAAATAAGTTAAAGCTGAACTGAGCTTTTTAGAAGATCTATCTTTCATAGGATTCATGGCAACTGCCGCAAGTATTTGCTTTTTAATTTGATAATCTGATCAAGTTTCTGTTATGAGCAGTACCATCATACCGATTGCAAGTGGAAAAGGAGGGGTTGGCAAAAGCTTCGTAGCTGCTAATCTGGCAATTGCGTTGGCCGAACAAGGTAAAAAGGTTGTTGTCGCAGATCTTGATTTTGGTGGATCAAATCTGCATACCTGTCTGGGATTAAATAACATTCATCCCGGCATCGGTGACTTTTTGCGGGCTCGTACTGCAAAACTGGAGGATTTACTCGTCACCACCGATGTGCAGAATTTAAACTTCCTCGCTGGTGACGTCAGAAGTCCTTTCCTGGCAAATATGCACCATGCACAAAAGATGAGGCTGATTTACAACCTGAAGCAGTTGAAATGTGAATATCTTCTCCTGGATCTCGGTAGCGGAAGTGCATACAACACCCTGGATTATTTCGGTATGTCGCAGCTAGGGATGCTTGTCACGACAACTGAGCATACTTCAATCATGAATATGCTGACTTTTCTCAAACTGTTTGCTTTCCGCGTAATTGAACGTTCTTTGCCTAAAAATACTTTCCTTGAGAAAAAATTGAAGGAATCATACAACCTTTCTGTCAGGGAAGAAATTCTGACAGTAAGAGGTCTGCTGGATGAACTTGCTTTAATTGATCTTCAAGTCGCGCAGCAAGCAGAATTAAAATGGAGTAGTTACAGACCGCGGATTGTTTTTAATAAGTGTAAATCCCCTGATGAGTTAACTCTACTCCCGGCATTGGAAAACACTCTCAAGCATAATTTGTTGTTGCGAACTGACTTTATTGGTTGTCTTTTTGATGACCCTGCAGTATCGATGACATTTCAACAACGTGAAACATTGAACAAAGTAAGCCCTTCTGCTGAAATAGCTGAAGATATAAGACTGCTTGCTGACAGGATAATACGTTTGTGGAAACAGCCGCTGAGAAATAGTGCCGAATTACTCATAAATAACGCGAATAAAATTTATCATCAAAGAAGCAAAGAACACAAAAACTAAGGTGGAATGCTAACTGAACAACGATGCGATTTGATAATTTCCGGAAAAGTCCAAGGCGTAGGATTCCGTTATTCAGTGAAACTTAAAGCTGAATCACTGGGCCTTAAAGGTTATGTCAAAAACCAGCGTGACGGCTCAGTGTTTGTCGCAGTGCAGGGAGAAACTGTCGTGGTAGATGATTTTGTAAACTGGTGCTATCAGGGACCGCCTGCAGCAGATGTGAGCGGGATTGAAAAGATTACTCGAGGAATCGAAGAATTTCGTGAGTTCAGTGTTCGCTATTAAAAGTAGCGTAGCTTAAAATAAAGTGGTTTTAACAGCTTAGCGAAAAATATTCTCCATTTTTTCTGCAAAAGAAGCGAGCTCAAAGGGTTTAATTAAATAAGCATTAACTCCTGCTTTAGTTGCTGCAACTATGTTTTGCGGATTAGTATCTTCTGACACCATTAAAACAGGAATCTGCTTTAGCTCCGGATCTGCACGGATTTGCTGCAATAATTGAAGTCCGCTCATTTTCGACATTTCCCAGTCTGTAATCACCAGTTCAAAAAGCGCTGATTTAAGTCTTACCAAGGCAGAGTAAGCGTCCGTTACCTCTTCCAAATTGTCAAAACCCAATTGTTCAAGAGTATAAACCAAGACCTTCCGGGACGCTGCAAATTCACCTGCAACAAGAATTTTGATGGATGCTTTAACCGACACACTCACTCCAAAATAGAATGATTTTCAACTTAATAAAACACACACAGATGATCAGCCTTATTTCAGAGTTAAGATGTTTTAAAGCTCTTGTTAACATTGTTTACAAACAATTTAAAATTTACTTACAAGATGTCTAATGGTTCTGCAAACGTTTATCAGCAATCGCAAGTTGATCTGAAAGCAAACAGACAACGTCTTCAAGGAATTGTGCGGCAAGACGTGGTTCATGTTTTGCCAGTGCAAGTAATTTAGTTTCGGTAAACTGGAGTAGTGTTGAATCCTGCCTTGCGATTGCCCGGGCAGTTGCTGTTTCGTTTGGTGTACAAAGAGAAAATTCTCCGATTAAATCAAAATCTTTCCTCGTCCAGCAATAACCGACAGAAAACGTATCGTTTTTTGCTGAAACTATTGACGCAATTTCCACAGTTCCGGAAGTAATGAACAGGAAATCGCCCTTATCGTTTTTAATTTTTGATAATCTTTTTCCTCTGGCAACTTTATAGGTTTCACTAAACGATTGTAGTTTATGTCGCCATTTTGCACCTAGACTTTCCCAAAGATCTTCAGGTTTTATCGAAATTTCCTGTTCTGCTAATTTTTCATCATTGTTTAATTTTGCCTCAAGACTGGTGAGGTTAAAGTCTTTTTGCGCCAGCAGACGCTCATCTGTGTCCTTCAGTGACGATTGAAGTCGGTTGGCCAAATTCAAAAATAGCTTTGCTGCAATTTTTGGATTACGTTTTTTAAGTGGATCAAGACAGTCACGGTTAACAACCAGCAAACGTGTTTTTTCAGCAGCTTCTGCACTGGCGCTACGCTCCGCTTTTCTGAAAAGTCCCATTTCACCAAATGTATTGCCTTTTTCCAAGCGGACCAGATCTGTACGTTTTCCATTTTTTTCCAGAAAGATGGAAATAGAACCTTCGAGGATGACATACATTTCATCACCTATATCTCCTTCTGAAAAAAGCAACTCACCTTGTTTGAGGTCTTCAGGGTAGGCCATCAAACTTGCTATTTTAGCTTCTCTGACAGTCATGTTTTGAAAGAGATCAATTCCTCCTATAAATTCTTCATCAAATTTCAGTCCAACGTAATCCCAGACAGTTATCAAACCTGTTTCCATGACAACCGAGGGTAAAAAGGTCATGTCTATTGCCAGACATACCAGCAGGGTAAAAGCGGTGAAAGTACCAAACAATACTTGAGATTCCATCTCAGATTGCGCGAAGAGGATAAATCCCGCTGAAAGTGCTATCGTCGAAAAAAGCATCGGACGTGCAACAATTGGTAAAGTTTTTAAAGATGCCTCACGTTTATTACGTAATTTATTCGCATTTTCGTTGTAATGACTTAAAAAATGGATTGTGTCGTCTACTCCAATTCCGAGAGCAATTGCTGCAATTACTGAAATCGTAACGCCGATTGGAATGTCGAGCCAGCCTAGTGAACCAAAAAATATGAGGATTGTAATTACATTCGGAAATAAGGCAATTACACCCATCTTCCAGGAAAGGAACAACAGCGACAGAATGACGAATACTATGATCAATGCCAGAAAAACGCTGTTTATCTGACCTTGAGCGATGTTGTTCGCAGATTCGCTGGAGAGCACTCCTCCACCTGTATAACTAAATTTTAAATGCGGTAACAATTCCGGCACCTTTAACAACAGCAAATCCCTCAGTGCAAGAAATGCTGTTGATCCGTTGCTGCGCATTCTAATAGTTACCTGAAGAACATCTTCTGCAGTACTTAAAAACCTTGGCCCGTTCTCACTGGTTTTTTCAAAAAACTGCACTACTTCTTCGTCACTCAATTTATCAAGTCCCAAACGGTAATGCGATAGGACATCAACCGGAGAATGTAATTTATCAATTCTCAGGCCTTTTATATTATCAATTTCTGTAGCACCGTTTACCTGAAACAACCAGTCCTGAAGCTCTTTTAGTCCGTAAATAGTTTTTGCGGTTTTCAAAGGATTTTTTGCTGAAGACTGCTGACCCTCACTGTCTGTTTCCGCTTTGAATAATAAACGTAAAGTGTCAGTTCCGGACAATTCATTTTCAATCAACTTTAAGTCTTTTACTAATTGACTATCTGCCGGAAAAGTTTTGGTAGAACTGTTGATGCTGAGCCCCAGCATACCAAATGCCGCAAAGCCAGCAATTATAAGCCAAATCCAGATCAAACGTTTGGAATGAAGTCTGAGCCATTCTGTAATGAGTAGAAAGAAACGATTGAGCAAACTACTGCCTTCTTCAGTTGGTGCCAAATCAGGCATATGGATATAATGCAGTAAAGCCGGTGCGAGGGTGAGTGTAAATAAATTAATGGAAATAATACCCACGCTTGAATAGAGTCCCAATTGCTGAACAGCAGGAATTGGACTGACCATGAGTGCGATAAATCCGGCAACCGTTGTGATTGCTGTCACGGTAACAGGAACGGTTACGGAATTTAGCGTTGCGCTTATTATTTGCGGAATTGATGCAGGCGGATCAGCGGCACTCCTTTCTTGTTTCATTTCAAGTGCTTCAGTCTGATATTGATTGAGAAACTTGATCACGTACGCACTACCCACACAAACAATGATCGGTGCACAGGCCATAGTAACGAGATTAAGTTCGTCTCCGATCCAGCCGATAATTCCGGCTGTCCAGAGAATCCCAAATAAGACCACTGACAATGGTACAAAAACGGCTTTAATACTTCGGAAAGCAATTAACAGCACGATAACAATCAAGAGTAAACTCATTGGAAGAATGAGCTGCATATCCTGTCGTATCAAACGGCTGGCCTTGTTTATTTGCCGTGGTTGACCTGCATAAGCAATCCGGAGGGTGTCAGCAATTTTAGGATTCTGTTGATGCTTGACTAACAGTTGCTTAATTATTTGCTGGGTTTCAGCTGATTCAGGCTTTGATTCCGGATTAAATGTGATAATCAGTGCAGCAGTGCTTGCATCCTTGGAGAGAACATCTCCCTGAAAAAGAGGGTGATTTTTTAAACTGCTGACAGTTTTACGTATTGTTGCTTCAGCATCAGCATGTATGTTTTGTGGACTTGAGTCGGTTTTTTCTAAAGCACAGTCCAGTGATGTATCTTCCTCAGCATCAACTTCAGTCTCTGAATTTCCGGAATCTGCTATATCTTCGTCCAGGCTTTCTTCTAGGTTTTCGTCGAGACTATCTTCAAGACTTTCCTCCAGATTCTGTTCTGGACTATCTTCAAGTTCATCCTCAAGACCTTCTTCGAGACTTTCTTCGAGACTTTCTTCCAGATTGTCATCACTCTCAGCGGAGCTTGATTTATCAGCAGAGGAACTATTCAGGCAGGAAATTTGATGTTCATATTTTTCTAAAACAGAAAGGCAAACAGAACCTATTCCCATTTGATGAAAATATGATTTACCTGCGCATTTTCCTGAAGCTTGTGGAATATCCAGCATACTAAGTACTTTGGAAATCCCTGGAACATTGGTCTCAATATCTGCTTTCAAGTGAGAAAGTGTCAACAGATAATCGAGACCTACAGGTTCTTTTTCTGTATTGTGTAGAGCAATCACGACCACTTCTTCACTGCCGAAAGCCTCTCTGGCGTCCAGGAATTGCTGGTAGGCTCCTGAATCACGTTCAATGAAAGGTTCAACTGTGCTGTTGATACGTAAGCTCCCACTGACTGGATCAAATAGACCGTCCCTGGCCTGCACAAAAAAGAATGCGCTGAGGGCAAGAATGACTAAAAGAATCAATTTGGGATATTGATTTAACTGAGTGAAAAAGCGGACAAACATGCTGTTCTCAGTTTGCAGTAAATTTTTGGGTGTATGTCAAAAATATCTGATTTGTCTTAATTGTATTTTCTAACATTTTTTGTCTTTCTGTTTCTAAACGAAACAATTTTAGTTCAAGTTCCATATCCTCCTTGAAACGCTCCCAGGTAAAGATGGAAGCAAAACCACGCTGTACGAAAGGCCAGGTCTGATAGTTCAGCAGTGTTATCCGCAAAGAATTGTCTGGTGTTTTCAAAACCGCTACACCGGAAACCTGATTGCGTACCACGTCCCTTATGCGGGGAATCAGAGCAGATTCATTTTCATAAAGAAAAATGTGTGAGTCAGCAGGCACATCATACGACTTCCGATGTGAATAAATCATCAGCCAATAAAAATACTTGAATGTCCTCTCAAACGAAGTTGCAAACGCAAAATGAGGTGATCTTACAGTTGAAAGCCGAATGTGTTTTCCTTCCGGAATTTCATAGGAATACAAGTTTCTTTTCTTAAATAAACCTGATTCCAATTTCCATACCATATCACTCCAAATTGCATCTAATTCGAGAGTTAAGAAATCTGAGCGAGTTTCATGCTCGTCGTAACTGGAAAGCATATTCTCAAATGAGCCCTGCAGAGTTGTCGTGCCATTGTCCGTAATTCGCTGATATTCAAGTTTTATATACGGATTTGAGTCAAACCAGTGAAACACTCCGAATCTAGCATCAACAATATCTCCAGTCCATTGATATTGCAAACCATAATAATCCCTTAGAAATGAGACATCCTCTTCCTCTTCTTCATCAGTACTTTCCACCTCTTCCCTGAATTCGGTGAACCTCATTCCAAATGTTTGCTGCCTAATCGGAGACAGATATAAAGTAGCCGTGTGTTCTCCACGGAACCAATTATATCTGATTGAAGGAATCGCATCCTTGGAGTCATCCGGATCAAAAGTATAAAGCCCCATGATATTGTTCATATGCAACACATCAATAACTTTATCTAAATCCACTTTACCAAGACCAAAAATCTGCGTTCCGTAACGTAGTTGATGTGAACCAACCCGGTAATTAGAGTAAATTTCACGTATGCTGGCAAATCCGTCAAAGATGCGTTCTTTCTCCATTTCATAGTTTTGCGAAAAGCTGATAGAAAGCCGGAAATAATTATACATCCGCGGAGATGTTTGTACCTTTACAGATTGATCGTACGTAGTAACAAGACGTAGTTCTTTGATTTCACTTAGCAAAGGATCTAAAACTGCCAAGCCCTTCGTTTCACTACCGCCTACCATTGTTTTTACTTCATGGCTGAAATTAACTCTAGGCGGGAAAATTTCCTCTTCCTCTTCGTCTGACAGTTCTTCAACCGTCTCCTGATTTATTAAATCTCCTGCTAACGGATCTTCTTCAAGTCCCAGCTCAGAGTCCGAATCTGCGAGAGGATCTTCTTCCAAGCCAAGATCTGAGTCCGAATCTGCGAGAGGATCTTCTTCAAGGCCTAGATCTGTGTCCGAATCTGCGAGAGGATCTTCTTCCAGGCCTAGATCTGCATCTTCTTCTGCGAGAGGATCTTCTTCAAGGCCTAGATCTGTGTCCGAATCTGCGAGAGGATCTTCTTCCAGGCCTAGATCTGCATCTTCTTCTGCGAGAGGATCTTCTTCCAGACCAAGATCTGCGTCTTCTTGTGCAAGCGGATCTTCTTCAAGGCCAAGATCTGCGTCTTCTTCTGCAAGCGGATCTTCTTCCAGGCCTAGATCTGCGTCTTCTTCTGCGAGAGGATCTTCTTCAAGGCTTTGCTGTAATTCAGCTTCACTGGTTTCCTGGGAATATGCAGGTGAGGCAATGAAGATAAAGGCAAGGCTGAACAGAATTGACAACAACAAGACAGGCAAGAGCTGTTTTCCAGTCAAGTGGGTAGGTGATGCAACTTCCGGTGAACCGGTTTGTGAATATTCAGTCTGTGCTGAACAGCGATTCAGGAGGTACATTTTTGAGTTCAGGATCGTCTGATATATTTAGATACAGTTTTAGTTTTTCATTTTTTTTGTCGACATTAGTCAGTGTTTCAAAAATGAATTTTTTCTCTTTTCCTAATGTTGTACGTACTCGCATTACTGTTGAGAACCATTGTCCGTCAACTTTTACATAATATTTTGGAAAGAAACGATATACTTTACGTAGAACTTTATCAGCATAAAAGTTCATCATGATCGGTACACCTTTTTTCTTATCGTAAAAACTCAGAACTTTGTCGTATGTTTGTTCGTTTTCTGCAGACTCGTTTTTGATTAGAGTTTCAATTTTAAAAAATTTTGGATTTTTAAGTTTCGAACATTTCATCTCATTTTCTGCACTAGCAGCTAAAGTAAAATCCTCAGTATCAATATTAGTACCGGGAAAAACCGAACTGCCGTCTGAGGAGAAACTTCGACAGTTTTCATTGGAAACAACTCCGCAGCTGGAACAGACAAATCGCCGTCCTCCCCTTTGGATCACACAACTCGGTGAATTAGGACCTTTTTCCGCATAAATACGCCTCTTGTTATCAAGTTTTAAAATACGCAGCGTTTCTTTCTGCGCAGCACGTTTACTTTTAGACTTGCACTGCTTGCCCTCGCAAGCATCCAGAATCAACGTAACACTAATGTTTTTTTGCAAAAGTGGACTTGATTGATTCGATTTGTTCATAAATTTATTGATTTTTGCCTTAGTATTCAAGTCTTTACAACTTACAGCACTTGCGTTGTTCTGAAAGCCAAAAATGATGATTAAGGTTGCTAAAATCCATAAATTAATTTTGTTCATAAAATTTTTCCAGTCAACAGGTTAAAAAACCACAACATGCGTGGATTCGCAGATACTAGCTGAATCCAATTTTGTGAACAAGTCAAAAGACATAATTCTCATTTTTTTTAGTATGTTTTTTCTAAATTCACTACTTTTGTTTCCGGCAAACAACTTGACTTTAAGCGTGAAATGCACGATTCTAGGTGTCAATAATTTTTGATGAATTGACTCACTGAAATAGTAAAAATGTTAAAAGACCGTATCGAAGAGAGTTACACATTTGACGATGTACTTCTCCTTCCCGGACACTCCAAAGTACTGCCCTCCGAAGTATCTGTTAAAAGCAGAATTACCCAGACTCTAGACTGCAATATCCCTTTTTTAAGTGCAGCCATGGACACAGTAACAGAACATAAAACTGCAATCTGTATGGCTCAGGAAGGTGGAATCGGCATCATTCATAAAAACATGAGTGCAGAACAGCAGGCAACACAGGTTAATATGGTCAAGCGTTCAGAAAGCGGAATGATCTCAGATCCAATTACGGTTGAACCTGATGAACCACTGCGGAATGCGCTGAACTTGATGGAACAATATCGTATTTCCGGTGTTCCTGTCAAACAGGGAAACGAATTAGTCGGTATTTTGACCAATCGTGATTTACGTTTTGAAACTAATTATGACCAACCTGTCTCTGCTTTAATGACAGGAGGTCGTGAGCGCTTGATAACAGTTGCACCCGGCATTGAAATGGATGAAGCCAAGCGTTTACTCCATAAACATCGGATTGAAAAACTGCTTGTCGTTTCAGCAGATTATGAACTGGTAGGGCTGATAACTATCAAAGATATTGAAAAAGCCAGAAAGTATCCTGACTCCAATAAAGATGAACGAGGCCGTCTCAGAGTAGGAGCAGCATTGAGTACTTCAACTGATTTATTAGCACGTGCGGAAACATTAATCGATGCCGGAGTTGATGTAGTGGTGCTAGATACTGCTCATGGTCACTCACAAGGAGTACTGGACAGTATCACCAAACTACGCTCCACTTTTCCTGAGCTGCAGATAATCGGTGGAAATATTGCTACCGGAGAAGCAGCGGAGGCGTTGGTCAAGTCCGGAGTAAATGCTGTTAAAGTTGGAATCGGACCCGGTTCAATCTGCACAACACGTATTGTGGCCGGTATCGGAGTTCCGCAAATGACTGCTATTGACAAAGTTGCGCACGCCTTGCGGAAAACCGACATTCCGCTAATTGCAGATGGAGGTATAAAATATTCCGGAGACATCGTTAAAGCTCTCGCGGCAGGAGCACACACGGTAATGATAGGCAGCCTGTTCGCAGGAACTGCTGAATCTCCGGGGCAGGTAGTGCTTTATCAAGGCAGGCGTTATAAAATTTACCGCGGCATGGGTTCATTAGGCGCCATGAAAGACGGTAGCAAAGACAGATATTTCCAAGGTCATATCGAGGAAGACGTCAAATTTGTTCCGGAAGGTATTGAGGGACGTGTGCCGTACAAAGGACATCTATCAGAATCAATCTATCAGTTTGTTGGGGGATTGCGTGCAGGCATGGGTTACACAGGTTCCCCCAGCATTGAAGCATTACGTACGGAACCACGTTTTGTAAAAATTACTGCCGCAGGTTTACAGGAAAGTCACGCCCACGATATTTTCATTACCGAGGA
>Ga0209776_1000769_pt1 | contig 19335 bp, 17 predicted proteins | sample SaaInlLV_10m_DNA_3_FD_184670 | JGI IMG/M metagenome (GOLD analysis project Ga0209776, IMG submission 184670) | Marine microbial communities from expanding oxygen minimum zones in the Saanich Inlet - Saanich Inlet SI073_LV_165m_DNA (SPAdes) (version 2) | ecosystem: Environmental > Aquatic >...
AAAGGAAAATGAGTCACTTAAGGAGCGGGTGATTACTGATTTACAATCCATTAAAGAAAATCGAAAGTTGATTAAGTCTTTCTTCAGATATGATTGTGTATCCTTTGCTGCGGCCTAGTTAGTATGTCAGAAAGCAGAAGTGGTACATAAAGGGTTTGGATATTTCTTTTACATTGATCAGGTATTTATAAAGATCTATGCGCAGTTGCATTATTTATGCCGTGCTATGGACCAATATTGTGATGTCATTGACATCTAAACCTAGATAATAAGCAATGCAAAGATAGACCTGCTATTTTTTTAAAAATGTAAATTTAATGGAGGTTGAAATGGATCAGGTAGAAAGTGGAAGAGAGTGGGCAAAAAAAGTATTGAAAAGAATTGAGTTAGAGGAAAGAGAGCTTGAAGCTGCGATTGGTCTAGTTTCAGCATCGGAAAAGGGTATATTGGTTTGTGAAGGTGACTCTTGGTTTGACTACCGGCCTTTTAGTAATAGGGATATATTAAAATGGCTTAATAAAATACATAATTATGATGTTAGAGAGACCCCTGCAAATGGAGGGGATACTCTCGAGCAAATAGCTTATGGCCCCAATCAATTAGCAGGGATAAACAAGATATTAATTGATATAAAAAATGAAGGAAAAGAGCCGAGTGCAATATTACTTTCCGCTGGAGGAAATGATATTACTCATCCAGTACTAAAAACCTTGCTGAATCATAAGGCATCAGGATTACCTGCCATAAATGAATCAATGGTAAGCTCTTTTTATAATGATCATATTAAGGGTTTGCTCCATCACTGGGTTGGGGCGATGAATGAATTATGTGAAACTCATTTTAATAAAACCTACCCTCTTTTTGTTCATGGTTATTGCTATACGGTACCAGATGGGGATGCTTTCGGGTGGGATTGGATAGAAAAATTTCCTGGGCCTTGGCTAAAGCCATCATTTGAAGCTAAAGGATATTGGGAAGAGGATGGTAGCAGAAGAAATAAAGAGGATGCATTGCAAGAAACTACTAAAATCATGGAAGAATTGATGAATCGATTCAATGAAGTGTTGAAAAAAGAGAGTGAAAAAGGCTTTTTTCATTATATAGATTTTAGGTATTTGGAGACTAATTCATTACCAACCGGATATAAAGATTGGTGGGTTAATGAACTGCATCCGGATAAGGAAGGATTTAAAATATTAGCTAAAGAGTTCTCTGATCAAATTGAAAATATTTTGGCGCATTAAACTCACAATAATTTCTAGCCCTTTAAACTGAAGTATTTCGAGGGAGGTACTCTTAATATAACTCTCGCATGGAAATCATCGGCTCAATGGAGATGTGTGACTGCCGCGGGGAGGGGTAGTTCGGACGGATTTCAGGCGAGAGCCTCCATAAGTAAGCACCAAGCCGCATCTTGGTTTGGCCCTAGAATCCTCCAGATTATGCCCCTTAAAATCTCAGTTGCCCTATGGCTTACCCCCATATCGACCCCCGGTAATCGCAGAGTGGGGCAATTCGGAATGCACACCGATGAAACTGAAATTTCAACAGATTTTCGGGCAGGGTTTGGGTTTGAATGGGCAAGGATGTTGCTTTTTCTTATACCTTCACCAACGTTAGTAACGACGGTTGCGTCGGTTCATTTCAAAAAGTTTTATGCTTTTATTGGTATGGCCCCTTTCCTGTATTCGAGGTGACAAGAGAAACTTATAAAACAACTGTCGCAACCGGCGCAACCGACGACCGGCACACACTCCGAGAGCGGCCAAAATTTTCCCCGACCCCTGACTCACCGGTGACCCAAGAGCTTAGAAAATAAATGTGACAGTGACATGGTCTAATTGATTATGACAACTCAGTTAAGGATAATTCACTTAACTGAGGAAATGAAATGACCACAGGAAAGAAATATTTAAAAGAATTTAAATTAGATGCTGTTAGCCTGGTGAAAGAGCAAGGCTATAACCGCTCAGAGGCAGCCAGAAGTCTTGGAATAAATGCTAATATGCTGGGGCGCTGGGTAAAAGAGCTAGAGTCAGGTGATGGACATGCCTTTCGAGGAAATGGAAAGCTGACGTCAGAGCAAGAAGAGATTCGTCAGTTGAAAGCAGAAAATAAACGCCTGAAAATGGAGAAAGATATATTAAAAAAGGCGACGGTATTCTTTGCAGCCGAAACGAAGTGAAATACTCGTTTATCACCCAGCATAAGAATACCTATCCAATCAGCCTGCAATGTCGGGTTTTGGGTGTAAAGCGTCAAGGTTATTATCACTATCGAGACCATACTGAGAGCAAACCAGTTGATCCTGAGCATCATGAAATGCTTTACTGGATTAAAAAGATACATGAAGCTTGTAACGAAAGTTATGGCAGTCGTCGTATGAAAAAAGCGATGAACTTACTGGGTTTCCCGATCAGTCGCCATAAAGCGAAAAACTTGATGCGTGAGGCAGGAATTCAAGCAAAACAGCGAAGGAAATATAAGGTCACAACAAACAGTAACCACAAGTGTCACTGATCACCCTAATGGAGCCACCCATGTTCGGCCTAATGGAGCCACTTTAGGGTGTCATATACCGCCTCAAACAGGGTGTATTTTTAGTCTGTTTTAGCTCATCTTTCAACTGTTTTTTTATTTAAAAATTTGTTGTTGTTGCGCCGCAGGCACTCAGCTTTCTTCTTTACCTTAATGCGGCGTAGTGTGGGCAAAGGGTGAATTAGTGTGGGCAAGCTGTTGATTTTCGCCCCAGCGAATATCCACGGCTTATCCACACGTTCCTGAGGGACGAAGGAAATTCACTCTTTGTCCACACGGAGACCTCCTGCACTACTCTCCTGGTTTTGTCCTTCTTGTATAGGAAATGGCCTGGGCGAACGATAGCTTTCACCCTCTAGCACCAGCCGATAAGCATTATGACGCAACCGATCCAGAGTGGCCGCACCCAGTAATTTATTGGGGAAAGCATCACCCCATTCACTGAAGTCCAGATTACTGGTGATGATGGTCGCACTACGTTCATATCGTTCATCGATCAGGTCATGTAAATCTTCATCATGAGGGGATTTAAGGGGTTTGAGTCCAAAATCATCGATAATTAACAGCGGTACCTTGGCCAAAGTCTGGAAACGCCGTTCGTAAGTGTTAGTTGCACGGGCGGCATGCAGGTGACTCAGTAGCTTGGTCTGGGTATAGCACAGTACATCATAACCCTTTTGAACAGCACAATGACCGAGCGCCTGTGCCAGATGGCTTTTACCGGTGCCGCAGGGGCCTGCAATCAGTATCGCCACTTTTTCTTCAATAAAGCCACAGCTGGCCAGTTCCTTAATCAGGGCCTGATTGATATGGGGGTTAAAATCCAGATCAAAGCTCTCCAGTGTTTTGTTGCTTCTGAATCCGGCGCGCCGTACACGCATGGCGTATTTCTTTTGCTCTCGACGGGCCACTTCATCCTGCACTAACAACGCCAGAAATTCAGGATGTGAGAGTTGATGTTCGATCGCTTCCCGGTTACGGGCGGCCAGACTTTCGGTCATGCCGGACAAGCGCAGTTGTTTCAGTAAGGGGGTTAATTCGGGTATGGGATTTAGCATAATTAATGTCTCTTTATGGTTTGGGTTTGATGTTTAACTTAGTGTTTCAGCAGACTGCCGGGGTCACGGGAGTAGCGACCGCCACCGGTATAACTATCCGCCAGGGTATCGAAGCTGGTTTCCGTAAAAGCCTGTTGATCTAGTCCTTTTTCAAGGATCTGTTTGACCGCATGATAACGGATATTGTCGAAGGTCAGTGCACGGTGGCAGGCCGCATTGACCCGGATATTACCGTAGCGTTTTTTAAACCCAACGATACCCTGGGCGGCACGCAGGTTATCGAGTACCTTATCGTTAAACAGGCGTTTGATCAGGCATTCACACTGCTCGCCGATTTGCGCCGCCTGCTTGAGACACCATTGTGGATCACGCATTTTATAAGCCAGTGCATTCGGTGGCAGATGTTCATCCAGTGTAGAGCGATCACCTGGGTGCTTTAATTTCGGGTGGATCGCTTTGAGTTCATGCGCCAGATAAATTCGTACGGAGGTATCACTGGCTTTCATCCATAATGATTGATGAACCAGTTGATAGGGTGCCGAGTAACGGCATTGTTCAAACTGTACATGGCAATCGCCATGCACTTTGACTTTGGCCCAGACCGCCAGTTCAGGCGGTACATCCGGCAGGGATTTGAGCACCTGCTGCTCGGTTTCAACGAAGCGTTTGAGTGGTTGAACCCGTGTGGTTCCATGCAGCCGGTTACCGGCCACTTCCATCAGCCACTGTTTTAACTGCACGTTGGCATCCGTCATGCTCCGAAATTCACGTAGCGGCACGAAGGCATTCTTGATGTATTTAACGTTGGATTCTACCCGGCCTTTCTTTTGTGGATCGCGCACTGGACAGGGGGCGATCAGAAAACCATAACCTTCCGCGCAATCAGCATAGGCGCGTTGTACCTGGGGATCATGGTAGCAGGCTTTGGTGATAGCGCACTTGGGATTATCGATAATTACCCGTGCAGGCAGCCCGTTAAACCACTCAAAAGCGCGACGGTGACAGGCCAGCCAGGTGGCCACGGTTTGATCCCAGATAAATTCTGCATACATGTGCCGGCTCCAGGCCAGGGTCATCACAAAGATCCAGGTTTTTCTGATTTCGCCGGTATCAGTATCCACCATTTTAGGGCCAGCACCGAAATCTAATTGTGCTGCGTCACCTGGTGAAAACTCCATCACGGTGGTTAATCTGGGGTTGGCGGCTTCGAGTTTGTTCAGGTAACGGCGCAGGGAGGAATAACTACCAGAAAAGCCATATCGATTGACCAGGGTCTGGTGAATGGTCGTGCCCTGTACTCCAGCTTCGAGCCAGGTTTTTACCTGTTTATGATAGGGGGTGACCAGCGATATCGTGGTTGCAGTCCGGGGTTTATCTGCATAGTGGGTTGCCAGTTCTGCTTCATCGGGTAATGGCTGATCCACTTCAAGCCATCCGTGTTCCTGTGCCAGTTCGCGTAGGGCCGCCGCCTTACGCCGACCGATGAGGCCTGTTTTAGCGATAGTACGGTTGGATTCTCCCATTCGCATACGAACGAGTACTTGTCTAATCTCATGCATTTCAAATCTCCGGTTTGTCATGGTAGGTATCTCCTCACTAAAAAGAGTGAGCACGATACCCGAAAAAACAGGAGTTTGAGGGAGGAACTAGCCCTTAGATGGATCCTTTATGGTGAACATCACCTGGTGCCATTACGGTGAACATCAGGTGGCTCCATTAGGCCGATCATTGGGTGGCTCCATTACGGTGAACATGGAATGGATCCATATGGGTGATCATTAACAGCATATTGCATAGGAACCACTCCGCTAAATATAAGGCATGAAACAATGCTAACTTCATCCATATTAATAAAACTTTTAAGTTCATTTAAATGTTGTTTAACTAAACTTACACGGATCAGGTGTTTACAAAGTTTATCTGGTTCACCATTAATTTCTTTGCCCTGAAATTCAGAAAGAAGAGCTGCAATCTCTGAATAATTACGTGCAAGTGAGAGATCTTTACATTCGATTATCAAAACTTCATTTCTATCAGGCCTCCAAGCTAAAACATCTACATCACCATAATTTTTATCCAGTTGACAATTAAACAACTCAGGTAACTCAATGTTTTCTCGAACTTCCCAGCCTGCATTCTTTAATGCAGAAGTCACATCACTATTAAAAGTATGACCTTCTCTAGCTTTCCCCCACCAGATATCCCTCAGTTCTTTTGTTTGGAAAGCCAAATCTGTTAAGCCATTATCATCACTATTAACTAACGATGATCAATTTGAATCAAATAAGAAATAGCATCGAGAGTAGAAAATGAAAATTAGTAAATTTAAACCTAGATATGAAATGACTACGGAGGAGCAAGGCAAAGTGGAAGATGGTAGTCACCAGAAATTATCAAAGTTTGATACATATAGCTTAATCAGCCAAAGTGTAAGTGTTAAACGAAGTGATATTACTAAAAATTACCTTCGTGATAGAGTAGAAGATTGAGGCATTTATTAGACAAATGTCTAATAAATGGAATGTATAACAGTAACTCAATATTCATTTGCTTGTTAAGCTGTTGTATTTTATGAATAATATAGTGTCCTTAAAAAGTACGTTAATTTTTTTAAGGACATTTTTTTTGCACATGGATGTGCTTATGCTGGGAGGCCATGGATGGCAACGAGCAGTATTCGTACAAACACCCAAAAGACAAAATTTCACTCAATCTGAATCAAATATGGTTTTAGCTTATGCTGGGAGGCCATGGACAGATATATTGCTCCATGCAATATCTGCATATACGCCATCCATGGCGAAAATGGCAACGAGCAGTATTCGCAACGATAGCATTCAGGTAAAATTGAAACTTACTTTTAGGCTCAATGATAATGGTGCGCATGGCACACCCTACGAACAAGATATGTGGTAATGAGTAGTAATCAAGCAACTCAAACTAAAACAGACTATCACTCAAAACAATGTTTTCATTGCGGTTTGCCCGTTGATTTAAATAGTCAGGAAAAGCTTCAGATACAGGACGAAGAAAGGAATTTTTGCTGTCATGGCTGCAAAGCTGTCTGTAAAACAATTATTGATGCCGGGCTGGAAAATTATTATCAATCTCGTGATCTGGGCGTTAATAGTAATCAACAGCAGAACCTGCAGGAAGTGCTTGATAAACTCAGTATCTACGATAATGAATCTGTTCAGAAATCCTTTGTTCGAGGTCGTGATGACTGGCAGGAAGCATATTTAATTCTGGAAGGTATTCGCTGCTCAGCCTGTGTCTGGCTCAATGAGTTACATCTACGTCAACAGCAGGGGGTACTGGATGTACATATCGACGATATTACTCAGCGAGCAAGAGTCCGATGGGATCCGAAACAAATAGCCCTGAGCGAGATTTTAGCGACTATTGTTTCTATCGGCTATCAAGCTCACCCTTATGAACCTTCTCATTATCTTGAATTGCAGAAGGATAATAAACGTAAAAATCTGCAACGCATATTTTACACGGCTATTATTGGCATGATTCCGATGCATTTCGCTGTGGCCACCTGGTTTATTGGTGGTCCCGATGAACAGGGGCAGTTTGCTAACTGGGAGACTTCCGGTCGTTGGGTCAGCATGTTTGTCACTCTTACTATTTTGCTTTATCCAGCGCAGGAGTTTTTCTTTGGTGTCTGGTCTGACTTAAAACGCAGAGTTATTGGCATGGATGTTCCTATTGTTTTAGGTTTATCAAGTGCTTACCTATTGAGTGTTCAATCAACGATTACTGGGGTTGGTGAAGTTTATTACGAATCAATCATCATGTTTGTATTGTTTATCCTGTTAGCCAGAAGGTTGGAACAACAAGCTAGAGTTAAAGCTTCTGATCAGCTTGAGCGTCTGGCACTGGCACAACCAGTAGATGCAAACAGGGTAGATGAAAATGGTAGCATCCAGCTGGTTTCAGTTCTGGACTTGTCACCAGGTGATAAAATTCAGATTCTTGCGGGTGGACAGATACCCGTAGATTGCGAAATAGTAGAAGGCCAGAGTAGCTTTAATGAATCGCTGCTCACGGGAGAAAGTAAAGCTATAGGACATGGGCCGGGAGATCGGCTTATGGCTGGTTCTGTTAATTATGATCAACCAGTTTTAGCCATAGTCAAATCATCTGAAATGGATTCTACTATTGCAGAAATTAGCCGACTAGCTGAGTCTGGCCTTGAAAATAAACCTATACAGTCTGTAGTTGCTGACAAAGTTGCCGTTAGGTTCGTATTATTTATCCTTGTCATTGCTTTATTGACATCCTTATTCTGGATTTATCAGGGAAGTGCTAACTGGCTTGTTATTACCGTGTCGGTGTTAATCGTAACCTGTCCCTGTGCGCTGGCACTTGCCGTTCCCATTGCGCTGACACTAAGTTCAAGCCGCTTTCTTAAGAAAGGTATCCTGGCTATTAATATGTCTATCCTTAATAAAGTACAAGCTATTGATTTGTTTGTATTTGATAAAACGGGAACTTTAACCGAGGGTAAACCAGAACTGGTGGATGTTATCTGGCTACAGGAAGTTGATCAACAAAATGCATTATCGACTCTTAATAATTTGGTGGCACATTCTGAACATCCAATTGCAAAAGCCATGTATAAACAGAAAGTTAATACTTCTATTAAAGTTGAAGATATTCAAAATATAGTCGGGCAGGGTATGCAGGGAAGTGTTCTTAAAAACTCTGAAGCAGAAGTCTGGCGGTTCGGTTCTTATGACTATATCAGTGAATTTATTGTTGATCTTGAAGTTTGGCAAAAAGAAAAAATTAAATCAGCCAGGGAAGGTAATTATTCTATTTCCTGTCTGGCTGTTGATAATCAACTTTTAGCTATTTTCCTGTTTGAAGATAGCTTGCGAGAGGGAAGTAAGCAAACCATTCATCAACTGATTATGATGGGCATTAAACCGGTTATTCTAAGTGGTGATACTGTTGAAAGTGTGTCGAGTGCAGCTAATGAACTTGGTATAGATGAATATACAGCAAGCATGACACCTCAACAGAAGATGCAATGGGTTGTTGATCGACAGGCTAAGGGTAAAGTTGTGGCTATGGTTGGTGATGGTATTAATGATGCACCTACACTTGCTTGTGCAGATGTTTCTTTTAGCCTTGCTGATTCCACTGCACTGGCTAATAATCATAGTGATTTTCTTTTATTGGGCAGTAAATTAAAGTCTATTCCTCAATCTATAAGGTTAGCAGATAAGACCTTAAGGCTGATAAAACAGAACATAAGTTGGGCGATATTATATAACTTAATTGCCATCCCTTTTGCTATGGCGGGCCTGGTAGCTCCATGGGTGGCAGCTATTGGAATGTCGGCAAGTTCTGTTATTGTGGTTTTGAATTCTATGCGTTTAGCTAAGTTTTAATTGATCCTGATCAATTAAATCAGTTGACTGATTGATAAAGGGTTAACTTGTGTTATCGGTAGATATTTTTCTCAACGTTATTATTAGTGTGCCTCCAAAATGGTTAATAGGGCACATTACCACCTGATCAATTTTAAATTGCAGGTGGTTTTTTTTGGCCATGGATGGCCTTATACCCGATGGGCAGGGATAGCCCAAAGAGGGTGCTTGGCCAGGGATGTACTTTCAGCTAAGCAGTATGCTATCTTTCCTTGAATATCTTCCGTCTAAAAGTCGTGCTGAATGGCTAAAATAACATTAAATTCTTAATTCAGTCATCGCCATTTATGTATGATTAGTCAGGAAAACAAAAGGATCTCAAAAAACTAGCAGACCTTAAATGATACGCGCAGTGTTTCCTAAAATTCTGAAGTTTTCTGCGATTCTTTCATGCCGTGTTCGACGGCCAGTACGGCTGCTTCGACGCGGGAATGTACACTTAGTTTTCGTAAAATAGCTTTAACATGCAGTTTGACGGTGCCATCAGAAATACCCAGATTACGGGCTATGACCTTGTTACTTTGACCTTCTGCTAATAAACCCAATATTTCAGTTTCTCTGGGTGTCAGGTCTTCAAAGGGTGTCTTTTCATCGCTGGCATTGAATGCATCACCTTTGACTACTTTGGCTAAAATAGGCGTAAGGGTAGGGGCTACAACTGTTTTACCTTCTTTTATGTCTCTTAAGGCAACGACCAGAGAATCTGGTTCCATGTCTTTCAGTAAATATCCTTTTGCTCCACTGCGTAAAGCTTCAACAAGATCACGTTCTTCGGTACTGGTGGTTAGCATGCTGATAGGCATTGTCAGGCCACATTCGTTGAGCTTCTTTAGTACGCCAAGGCCATTGATTTCGGGCATCCTCATATCCAGTAGGATAATGTCAGGATTTAATTCCTGTGCTAGCTTGATGCCCGTTTCTCCATCGCCGACAGAAGCTATAACGTCAATATCTCTGCGAGTTAAAAGCCCTTCAAGGCCTTCGCGAAACAGGGTGTGATCATCGATGACTAGTACGCGTAAATTCATAGGTTTTATATTAAGTTAAAGCTGGTATCAATCTTAACAGAAGGTTGAGTAGATTGGGCTCTGTTGAGGTCGAATTCAAGGATTATTCTCGTTCCTTCACCCGGTTCACTTTCCATCGCAAAATCGGCTTTGAGTCTGGAAGCTCTTTCTTTCATGCTTTTCAGGCCAATTTGTTCGCCGGGTTTACTGTTTTCAGGTAATGTTTGCAGGCCAATACCATCATCTTCTATGAGTATATGTAATCGACCGGTGTCTCGCTGACGTATCATAATTCTAGCAACATTAGCTTCACTATGTTTACGTAAATTATTTAATGCTTCCTGAATAATACGAATGACTTCCAGGTGATATTTATCAGATAATTTTAGCGGGTTATTGATGGTATGCTGAAAGAAAATGTGGATATCAGATTCAGTTCTAAAACGTTTAACAATATCCTGTACTGCTGGAATAAGAGCCTGTTTTCGAATTGGAGCCTGAAAGTGAGCAATTAAACCACGTAATTCAGTATTGGCTTCATCCACGGTACTTTCTATTCTTTCTAATTGCTGCCAGCTTGCAGCTTCGTCATTCGAATGCATTATTTCATCAAGCACTCTAACCTGTAAACGCATACTGGCAAGGGTCTGAGCGAGAGAGTCATGTAATTCAAAAGCCAGTCTATTACGTTCGTGCATGATAGAGACTTTTGTTGATTCTTCATCCAGCCGGGCCTTTGCTATTGCCATGCCTAAATGACGACCGATACTGGTAAATAACTCTTTGTAATCGCTATTGTTTTTTTGTTTATAAATATCCTGATGTACAAATAGATTATATACACCCAGAGTTTTTCCCTGATATTGTAGCGGTACAACAATGAGCCCCTGATCTGAACCAAAAAACTGATGTCCTACCTTTTTGTTACAGGGTAAAACACTATCCTGAAAGATGAGATCATCGCAATTTTCTACTTTTCCGCAGACACAACTTTCGGTGGGCAGAAGTCGTTCTTTTTCTATTAGTTCTTCGTCAAAACCGATGCTTGCCATTAACTCCATCTGGTCATCTTTATTTAGCAGTCGTACAGCCCCTGCATTCGCATGAAGCACTTCGGTCAATGTTCTAAGAAATCTTTTTAGTAGGTCATCCAGACTACTGGAAATATTGATGCTGGCGGCAACATCATAAAGTATGCCCAGTGACTGCGTTTTAAGTTCTGTATGTTTGGTGTGGTGGTGAAGCTGTTCTTCCGTATCTTTGGCCAGATGATTCATCATGGTCCCAAGGTCGTTTAAATCTTCGGTAAGCTTTGATAATTCACCGTATTTAGGTACTTTTGTTTTATAGTCGAGATTCCCACTACGCATTTGTTGAGACCATTCCTCAATGTCGAGAACAGGTTTTAACAAATCAATCCATATTAGATAAAAACTAATAATAAGTATGGATAAAGAAAGGAAAATTAGTAGGTTAAAAATTAATCGACCTGATTCACTCTGAGTAGGTGAAAGCCAGAATGAAGTCAGAAATAATCCAGCCAGACTCACTGCCAGAAGAGCAAGGAAACCAACAACTCTACAGCGAAATATACACAGAAAAGCCCGGTGTAAAGAGCTTAGTTCCGGTAAAAACCGAAAAGAAAGCTGAAATGAACTTTCTGTATTTTGCTGTGATTCACTGGTCATTAAAAATTATTCCGATACGGAGGGAGAATAATTTTTATCATTAGGATTTAAAAATATGAAGTTTTTCTCTCCATTATCTAGTTCGGCGAAGTCTAAAGTCATGTTCTGGGCATAGATTTGTGAAGATTCTGCAATTACAAGTTTTACGCCTTCATTTTCGAATCGAAGGTCATTGTCAGAGATAGCATCATCAAAACCCATAGCATAGTGCAGAGAACCATCCTCAATTTGCTTTATAGCTATTCGTAGAACGGCATCATTAATGCCAGATTCTTTAGCTGAAAATTTAATTTGTGCTGCAGCTTCGGGTGTTACTGTTATCATTTTTTACTCTGTCCATTACATCTTTTAACGAAAGAAACAAAGTTATCAACCCAGGAACATTCATCAGTTTGTCTTAGGTGAGAATAACTTGCGATCATATTATGCAAAATTATACCATCATTTATACTATCAATACCCGCTCCTCTTTTAATAGTATAAGCAAAGTTGGTGTTTTTAGGTAAACCATTAAGAGCCGAATAATGAAATTCATGTGCTTTGATTGTTTGTTTTTCGTTTGAAAGCCATGGGTGACTGTCAGTAGATTCTAAAACTACGTAACCTCGACCTTGTGGTCTTTTATGCATTTCTACGTTTGCTTCGATTACATTACACATTGGAAAAGTTTTGTTTTCATAACTTATTTGATCACATAAGTACATCAGTCCGCCGCACTCTGCATAAGTGGGCAAGCCTCCTTCGATAGCTTCTTTGATAGACCCAAGCATGGATTTATTTAAAGATAATTTTTCAAGCTGAGTTTCTGGAAATCCACCGCCAATGAACAGGCCATCTATTTGAGGGGGTAGTTTTGAATCCTTTATACAATTAAAAGGTACAATTTCAACGACCTGCTGCTCAAATTGCTGTAGATCACCTGGATAATAAAACCCAAAAGCTTTATCCATTGCAACGGCAATTTTAAGTCTTTCAGATTTGTCCTTATTTATTGAACCTGAGAAGCTCTGTTTTTGAGTAGAAGCAGGTATTTCTGTTTTAATAGAAAGCAGGGCATCAATATCAATGTTTTCACGAACTCTTGTAGCAAGTAAGTCAATGACAGTATTGGAAGCTTCTTCCATTTCATAGCCTGGAATTAAACCGAGGTGTCTTTCTGTTACCTGAATATCACTATTTCTTGGAACAGATCCTAATATGTTGAAATCAGTATATTCTCGAATGACATTGGTTAATTTTGACTGGTGACGACTACCGGCAACTTTATTAAGAATAACACCTGCGTATTGAATATCCTTATCAAAGCTTTGGTAGCCATTAAGTAATGGTGCTATTCCGCGACTTGTGCCTGAGGTATCAACTACAAGTATAACCGGAATATTTAAAAGCCTGGCCATAGCCGCATTACTATCACTACCATCTAGAGCCATGCCGTCAAATAATCCCATATTCCCCTCAACCAGAACAACATCTTTTTGCTGACGGTACTGGTTATATTGATTGAGTATGAAATCTCTTCCAGAGGTGAAAAAGTCAAGGTTATAACAAGGTCTTCCAGTTGCCTGACTTAACCAGATGGGGTCAATGTAATCTGGTCCTTTCTTAAAGGATTGGATCGATAGACCGCGCTGACGAATTGCAGCAGAGATTCCAATAGATAAGGTTGTTTTACCAGAGGATTTGTGAGCAGCAGATATATAAAAGGAGGACAAGTCTGAAGCCCTTTAAAAAGTACTTACGCACCACGAAGCACACGAAGGGCACAAAGAAAATATGAAAATTAATTTATTTCTTTTGTGCCCTTCGTGTGCTTCGTGGTGATAAATTTGATTACGGTTTAACACTAATGGAGTATAAACGAAAAAGCCTGCCCTGATTTAATATAAAATCCAGGCAGGCTTTTTTAACTGCAATATAAATTTAGAATATTATTTTTGCGGAGCAGCGATACTGTCAGACAGGCTGTCGGGTAGTAAGCGAAAAATCTTCATGGCGAAAGTAACAATTACCAGTGATATAGCAACTCCACCCATGCCTAACATGAATTCCCAGATACTAGGGCTATATTCTGAAATTACACCATCTGCAAAAGTTGAGGTGGCCTCATAACCTGGAACTAGAGTCATAGGGTAAGATTGACCACCGATAAGAATGACATATAAAGATGCTAATCCGCCAAGTATCACCAGAATTGAAGCGATACTGATCATGGTTCTACTTTTAGATGGACGAGGGCAGTAGACAATAAGTAATGGAATAATTGCACCAAGTATTATTTGGCCATACCAGAACATGTTAGTGATCACGCCACCTTCCATAAGAACAAATGCTTCAATGCCATGATGTTCAGTCGCATAAAGATTAGTTAAGTGATAAGCCATAGAAAAATACAGGGTAGCTGCAATGAAAACACCCATTAGATTCTTTAGTTTATTTATAACCGCATCACCGAGTTCGCGACCAGTCCATTTGTAACCTGCCATTAACACAAGAAGGTAGATTGCGAGTCCGAATGAAAATGACATGATGATAAACATGGGAGCCATAATTGCGGCGTCATAAGCCTGTCTAGATACCAGGAAGCCAAATATTGAACCTGTACCTGTTGTGAGTATTAAGCGCCAGATAAAAGCTGCAGTTCCGGCAATACGCTTATATTTTTCAACCTGCCAGTCGAGCATAGTCCACAGATAGATGCCAACGATACCGAAAAATCCAGTATAAAGAATAATATTCCAGGCAAATATTGATTTGAAATTATAGTAGGTAATAGCCACGATCAAACGATCAGGGCGACCAAGATCTAATAAAAGAACAGCAAGCCCGCCAGCTAACAGGGCAAGAGATAACACAGCAGATAATTTTGCCAGGGGTTTATAAAAGCTCTTGTTAAATACTGATGCGATGGAAGCAACATTAAGTGCACCAGAAGCTGCAACAATGAGAAATATAGCAAAAACATGAGGTAATCCCCAGATAACCTGATTAGTCATTCCTGTTATCCAGTGACCTTCATGCTCCATCGTAATGAATGCATAAAATCCCAGTAAGATAAAAAAGCCGTAAACTCCTAATAAAGCGAGGAATTTGACTGAATTACCTTCTATTGATGTGTAACGAATATTTTTCATTCCAGGAATTCCTAAAGCTATAGACCTTGATAACGTACGCCTGTATTCAGGCCTAGTTCTGCGCGTAATTCTCGACCACCACTTATTTCCAGTTTCTTGGAAATTAAGCTGTTCTTATCGTTCAAATCACCAAAAGTAATTGCTCCATGTTTACAGGCATCTGCACAGGCTGTAGTGCCGTCACCATTATCTACCTTGTGTACACAAAGCGTACATGATTCAACAGTACCCTTACCACGAGGAGCAACTGGTAACTGGTCAGTGAGAACTTCGTGAATGAAATTACGAGCTTTATAAGGACAGGCCATCATGCAATAACGACAACCAATACAAATATGCTTATCAACTAATACGATTCCATCATCACGTTTGAAAGAAGCACCCGTTGGACAAACATCGACACAGGGTGGGTTTTCACAATGCTGGCACATTACCGGCATATTAACAGTATGACCTGTAGACTTATTTTTCAGGGTTACGTTACGTATCCATTGTGCATCGGTAGCTGGACCATGAATTTCACGTAAACCGTGTTCAGTGTTACAGGCAGTAACACAGTCAGTGCAGCCATCGGCACATCTTTTAGTGTCAATTAGCAGGCCCCAGCGGTTTTTGTTAGAAACTGCCTGATCTGCAGATTTAGCCTGTACTGTATTTAAAATCAAGCCTGGAGCAAGTGTTAAACCTGCAACAGCTGCAGCAGAGCCACCAAGCAGTTTGCGGCGATACTGATCTATTTTATTTGTTTCGTTCATTTCAGGTTTTGTATTTTTTGGGCTCATGATCACTCACCCTTCCTGTTCAAAACTACATGAGGTGTATTTGAACTCAATGCTGGATTTAAAGCGAATACATCCTTACCAGGTAACCTGCTGAAATATTCTACAGGGCGGTCAGCGTGACATTCAAAACAATCAAGCGTTACGCTTGCAGAACGATGGCAACTGGCACAAAAATGTTTTTCATCGTTTATTCGCGCAACTTTTCCATCTTCACCCGGGGTCACGTGACAATTAATACACTCGACAAGGCTATTTTTTTCGGTACGAATTCCCTGTCGCATGGTTTCATTGCGTTTGTGTTTCAGGTAATCCATATGATTTGCACGCATATCAGCAATAGGTGCCACGCACTTTTCGCCTTTAGGCGTCGGAACAATATTTCCACCTGCATCACGATTAGGACCGGAATAACTAATACCAGCTGCAAAGCTGCCTATTGACCACAGCAATAAAGCTGAGGTCAGTAGAAGTTTTGAGAGTTGACGACCATTCATAAAAAATCCCACAAATAAATCCACCGTTGTGTTTTAAGCCATTAGTGCTTAGTGATTACCCATAGCCATATCGATATAGCCAGTAGGGCAAACGTCAGAACAGATATGACAGCCAATACATTTTGAATAATCAGTGTCTACATAACGACCAAGAGTTTTACTGTCTTTTTTAACTCTGAAAACAGCATCCTGAGGGCAGTAGATAACACAGTTATCACATTCGAAACACATACCGCAACTCATGCAACGACCAGCTTCAGAAACAGCCTGTTCTTCACTAAGAGGAACCAGACGATCTTGAAAGTGACCTAAAACTTCTTCCGAAGAAGGCACAACCTGGCCTCGAATATTACGTTCTTCATAGCCAAAGTGTCCAAGGAAAAGGTGATCAGAAGAAATTATTTCCTGTGATGAACGGTCTTCAAAGTTGTGCACTGCATAATCAGCACTATCAGTTCCACGATCTTCATTGACATGCTCATAATCTTTAGGGTCAAGGTGAGCTTCATTTAGTTTGTTAAGTAGATCAAAATGATGAACGTCAACTTTAGGACGTTTACCCAGGTTAGATTCGCTCATGTAAGCATTTACTGTTTCTGCGCAGACTGAAGCCTGTCCAATTGCTGTAGTTAACAGGTGGGGGCGAATGATGTCACCAATAACGAAGTGACCTTCTTTGCCAGGTACACGGTAATAGTTATCAGAATCAATCAATCCTCGTCCATTATCAAACTCTTCAATGCCTTCCATATCGCCTGACTGTCCGATTGCAGAAACAATCAGGTCACACTCGATTTCATACTCAGTGCCTTCAACAGGTGTTGGTCTACCGTCAACCATTTCACATTTAGCCATTTTCAAAGCTGTTGCACGACCACTGTCATCAACAATAACTTCAACTGGCATAACGCCGTCCTGAATATCGACACCTTCACGGATAGCATCATCAACTTCGTGTTCAGCAGCAGTCATATCTGCGCGTGGGAACAATGATGTCAGAGTAACTTCGGCACCGTCACGAGCAGCCGCGTAGGCCGAATCATGAGCAACATAACCACCGATTACATGCTCTGGTAATTCATTTTCAGGTAATGTGTCAATTTTTCCTAAACGACGTGCTACAGATACAACGTCGATTGATGTATCACCACCACCTACACAGACAACCTTATTTGCAGTTACCTGCATAGAGCCTTTATTGAATGCTTCGAGGAAAGCAACACCAGATACACAGTTAGGTGCGTCTGCGTTTGGAACAGGAAGACCGCGACCACTTTTACAACCGATAGCCCAGATAATGGCATCGAAATCAGATTCGAGATCTTCAACTTTTACGTCAGTACCGACGCGTGTAGACAGTTTTACTTCAATTCCACCCATGTCCAGAATACGCTGAATTTCATGGTTTAAGAATTCACGAGGAGTACGATATCCTGGAATACCATATTTAAACATGCCACCCAGCTCATCATGGTCGTCAAATACAACTGATTCATGACCCATGCGACGTAATTGATAGGCTGCAGCCAGACCAGCAGGTCCACCACCGATGATTGCAACTTTTTTACCGGATAGAGCCGCACTGTTATCAAATTTATAACTTTCGTGTTTAGCGGTGTCACCAATGTACTGTTCTACAGAGTTGATGCCAACAAAGTCTTCAACCTGGTTCCTGTTACAACCATCTTGACAAGGAGCTGGACAAACACGACCCATCATTGAAGGGAAAGGGTTTGCGTCAGTAGAACGACGGAAAGCATATTCCTGCATAGATACACCTTCTGGTGGTGTCTCTATACCTCTAACAATATCAAGGTAGCCACGAATATCTTCACCTGAAGGGCAGCTTCCCTGGCAGGGGGGTGTACGATGAACATAGGTAGGACATTTGAAGGTAGTATCTTCATTGAAGATATCGTCGCCGATATTTCTATATTGACTATCTCCTTCTTCATACTTTCTAAAGGTAAGTTTCGTGTTCATCTCTTTTGTACTTGTTGCCATTTTTAGCTCCTGTGACTAACAGTTTTCACTGGAAAATATAAAATTGAAAATAAAATTCTAAATAATTACTTATTCGGTAGTTGATTCAGCGGGTTCCGCTTTACTTTCTTCATCGTCACCCTGACCAGTCAGAATAATTGCACTTGAGACAAGTTGGTGCACACTGACAATCATATCCATGCCCAAATTGTAATAGGGCAGAACCTTGGTGAATTGAGATTTACAGATCGCACATATTGCAGCCATGTGAGTAACGCCTTCTTCCTGAACGACATTAGTTAATGCCGTCATACGAGGCATAGCTCCTTTAACGCGAACAGGTATCAGATCATCGGTCAGCAGACCGCCACCACCGCCACAGCAAAAGGTTCCTTCGCCAATAGTTTCAGGTGCCATGTCAACATAGTTGTTACAGACAGTTTTGATAATGTCGCGAGGTATTGTGAATTGTCCGCCGGGTTTATCACCCATACGAGAACCACGTGCCACATTACATGAGTCGTGGAAGGTAAGAGTCATCCAGTCATTTTCAGAAGGATCAAATTTAAGTTTACCTTTTTTGATTTCATTATGAGTAAATTCACAGATGTGTTGTGGAACAGGGTAGTTCTGATCCAGGAAGTCAAACGGACCTGCCAATGTGTTTAGAAAGCTGTATCCAACACGCCAGGCATGACCGCACTCACCATAAACAATACGTTTTACGCCAAGATCAATAGCAGCTTCACGGATACGTAAAGATATTTTACGCATGTTGGTGTAGCTACCGATAAACATACCAAAGTTGGCTGCTTCAGAGGCTTTTGAGCTTATTGTCCAGCTAACGCCAGCTTCATGAAATACTTTCGCGTAACCCATTAAACCATCGACATGAGGTTCAGCAAAAAAATCAGCTGAGGGAGTTACCAGAAGAATATCCACGCCTTTTCTATCTAAAGGCATTTCAACTTTAACACCTGTTTCATCCTCAATATCTTCTTCAAGGCCTTCCAGTGTGTCTGCCAGAGCACGTTCGGGTAATCCGAGGTTGTTTCCAATTTTGTAAACTTTAGCAATAATTTCATTGTTGTATTTCATACCCAGACCTACCTGGGCCATAACATCACGAGCAGCCATGGTTATTTCGGCTGTATCAATACCGTATGGGCAGTAAACTGAACAACGACGACATTCAGAGCACTGATGATAA
>Ga0209776_1000773_pt1 | contig 19292 bp, 16 predicted proteins | sample SaaInlLV_10m_DNA_3_FD_184670 | JGI IMG/M metagenome (GOLD analysis project Ga0209776, IMG submission 184670) | Marine microbial communities from expanding oxygen minimum zones in the Saanich Inlet - Saanich Inlet SI073_LV_165m_DNA (SPAdes) (version 2) | ecosystem: Environmental > Aquatic >...
CGAGGGTGTCACCAGCCTTACGCTGCCAGACGATCTCAGGGTTTGCGTTGTGCTCCATAGTCTCATCGATGGTGAACAGTGGAACGATCTCCACCAGACCACCGACCGATACCGTTACCATGGTAAAGAGCAGCATCAAGATCGCGCTACGCTCGATCTTATCCTGAAGTTTGGTTGAATAAATCTTATCAGCCATTGTTATCTACTCCTTAGATTAAGCTTCACGGTTCGCATTGCGAACAGTCATGATCACGTTGTACAACATCACAACGCCGCCAAGCCAGAAGATCAGGCCACCGATTGCACGCATCTTGTAGTAAGGCACCATCGCCGCTACAGACTCTGCAAAGGTGTAGCTCAGTGTGCCGTACTCATCATAGTCACGCCACATCAAGCCCTGCATGATACCGGATACCCACATCGCAGTGATGTAGACCACAGTACCGATGGTAGCCAACCAGAAGTGTAGGTTTACCAGACCTGCTGAGTACATGCGGGTATTCCACAGTTTCTCAACCAGATGATAAAGCGCACCTGCAGCAACCATGGCAACCCAGCCCAACGCACCAGAGTGTACGTGACCAACCGTCCAATCGGTGTAGTGAGACAGTGCATTAACCGTCTTCACAGACATTACAGGACCTTCGAAGGTAGACATTGCGTAGAACGCCAGCGATACGATGAGGAAGCGCAAGATGTAGTCATCACGCAATTTGTCCCATGCTCCAGAGAGCGTCATCATACCGTTTACAGCACCACCCCAAGAGGGAATGATCATCGCCAGAGAGACCGCTGCACCGAGTGAGCCAGTCCAGTCAGGCAACGCCGTGTACTGCAGGTGATGCGCACCCAGCCATACATAACCGAACATCAGTGCCCAGAAGTGGATCACAGAGAGACGGTAAGAGTAGACCGGACGGTTCGCCTGCTTAGGCACGAAGTAGTACATGATTCCGAGGAATCCAGCAGTCAGGTAGAAACCTACCGCATTATGACCCCACCACCACTGAATCATCGCATCCTGTACACCGGAGAACAGTGAGTAGGACTTAAACAGGCTGACAGGAATCGCCAAGCTGTTTACGACATGCAGGTAAGTAATCATTACCAACATACCCAGGAAGAACCAGTTGGATACGTAGATATGAGAGGTTTTCTTGTGAACCAGCGTCATCACAAAGTTGATGAAGAAGCTCAACCAGACTACGGCAATTGCCAAGTCGATAGGCCACTCCAACTCGGCATACTCTTTACCCTGAGTCAGACCCAGTGGCAGTGTAATCACTGCAGAGACGATGATCAGGTTCCAACCCCAGAAGGTGAACCAAGCCATACCCGGACTCCAGATGCGGGTACCACAGGTACGCTGCACACTATAGAAGGCCGTTGCCATCAATGTTGAACCACCAAATGCAAAAATTACCGCATTTGTGTGAAGAGGACGGAGACGACCAAACGTCGTATATGGCAAGTCCAGATTTAATACAGGCCATGCCAGCTCCGCTGCGATATAGAAACCGACGAGGGTCCCTACAACCAGATAGACGACCGCGGCGATGGAGAACCACCGTACGGTACTAAAGTCATATTTTTCTGCTGCTTCCACGAAAAACCTCCCTAAGGGATCATGAAAAATTGAGATAAAAGATACAGTCACCGCTATTTATTGCAGTTTTCTGCACCACCAACCACTACAATTGCTTTACATCAACGCAAATGGACAAAACAACCCACTACACTGACAGATTCACAATCGATGGCGGATATTACATCCATAACTGACAAATTACAAGAAATTATAGTAACCCCAATGGGTTACTATAAAAGTCGGGTATTATAGCGCCCCCTACCCGCCTGCAATAACCCTACAAGAATCAATGTCTAATTTCACTTTCTACTGGCACGATTACGAAACCTTTGGTGCAAACCCTCGCGTAGATCTTCCTGTTCAATTTGCCGGAATTCGCACCGACACAGATCTCAACCCGATAGGAGAACCATTGATGGTCTACAGTCGCCCCAGTAGCGACTACCTACCACAGCCGGGGGCCTGCATGGTAACTGGCATCACCCCACAACTGGCGCTGGAAAAAGGGGTGCCTGAAGTTGAGTTCATACAACAGATTATGCAGGAGCTGGGAAAACCAGACACCTGCGGCGTGGGCTACAACACCCTGCGCTTCGATGACGAGGTGACCCGCAACACCCTCTACCGTAATCTCTATGACCCCTATGAGAGAGAGTGGAAAAATGGCAGCTCACGCTGGGACATCATTGATCTACTGCGCCTTACCCGCGCACTACGCCCTGAAGGGATTGAATGGCCCTTCTATGAAGATGGAAAACCGAGCATGAGGTTGGAGCACCTTACCGCAGCCAATGGCATCGACCACGGTATGGCGCATGACGCACTGGCTGATGTCCACGCCACCATTGCGATGGCACGACTGGTCAAAGAGAAGAACCCCAAACTCTATCACTATGTATTGAGCCACAAAGATAAGAAGAGCGCGGCAACCCTACTCAATATGAGTCAACCCACTCCACTGCTGCATGTCTCATCCATGATCCCTTCTGAGCGGGGCAACTTGGCCATCATCATTCCCGTTGCACGCCACCCCACCAACAGCAATGGAATCATCGTCTACGATCTGCACACCGACCCCACCCCATTTCTTACCCTGAGTGCCGAAGAGATCCAGCAACGCCTTTTCACCCGCAATGAAGATCTGCCTGAAGGGGTGAGCCGTGTTCCATTAAAAACCGTTCATCTCAACAAGTGCCCAGTGCTGGCCCCACTCAACACCCTAGATGCAGCCTCACAGGAGCGCCTCCAGATTGATCTCAACAGACAACAGCAACATGCCGAGATACTACGCAACGCACCACATTTTTCAGAGCAGGTGGTTCAGGCACACCTGAGCCACACCTTTCCCGAAGAGCAGGACCCCGACCGGATGATCTACAGCGGTTTCTTTGATCAGCCCGATAAGCAGCAGATGCGCCGCATCCACACCCTTACCCCACAGCAGCTAGGCGCTGAGAGCTTCCATTTTCAAGACCCTAGACTGGAGCAGATGCTGTTCCGCTACCGTGCCCGCAACTGGCCCGACTCTCTGAATGAGGCAGAGCAACAGCGCTGGTTGCACTTCTGTCAGCACCGAATCATGGATGAAGATGGTGGCGGTTCTCTCCACTACAACCAATTTCAGAGTGAGATCACAACACTGGCTCAGGAGCATGCAAACAACCCAGAGAAACTGCAGGTGCTACAGGCGCTGGCTGAATATGGGGACTCCCTGCTTAACCAGTAAGGCGACTGGCCAAACTAAGTTTACCGATCATTCAGCCCCCTCCTCCTATCAGGGGGAGGGTTAGGGTGGGGGTTAAGTACTTGAGTTATGCACTCCACCCCCATCCCAACCTTCCCCCTCAATGGGGAAGGAGCCAAAAACAGCGCCAAAATGAGAACTGCTGGTAAACTTAGCTTGGCCAGTCGCCTAACCCAAAGATAAATCTCTTTACTCGAAGGTAATACCCTCTTCCCCGACCCCCACCTTCACCGTTGAGCTGGGCAGATAATCCCCCGAGAGAATTTTCTGCGCCAGTGGGTTTTCGATCTGCTGCTGGATTGCACGTTTCAATGGACGTGCACCATAAACTGGATCAAATCCAGCCTCACCCAGTCGGTCTAGCACCAGATCACTGATCTGCAGCCCAATATCCCGATCTGCCAATCGGTGGTGTAGATACTCCACCTGAATCTTCGCAATCGCACGAATCTCCGCCTGACCCAGCGGATGAAATACTACGGACTCATCAATACGGTTGATAAATTCAGGACGGAAGTGGCTACCCACCGTCTCCATCACCGCTGCCTTCATCACCTCATAGTTCCCCTCTCCAGAGAGTTGCTGAATCTGCTGTGAACCGAGATTGGAGGTCATCACGATCACCGTATTACGGAAATCAACCGTGCGCCCCTGCCCATCGGTGAGACGACCATCATCCAGCACCTGTAGCAGCACATTAAAGACATCGGGGTGCGCCTTCTCCACTTCATCCATAAGAATGACAGAGTAGGGTTTTCTGCGTACCGCCTCCGTCAGATATCCCCCCTCCTCATAACCGACATACCCAGGAGGCGCACCAATCAGCCGCGCCACGGAGTGCTTCTCCATAAACTCAGACATATCCACCCGCACCATCGCCTCTTCAGTATCGAAGAGGAAGTGGGCCAACGCCTTGGTCAACTCCGTTTTACCCACCCCCGTTGGACCGAGGAAGAGGAAGGAGCCATTGGGACGGTTAGGATCAGACAGCCCTGCACGGGAGCGACGAATCGCATTGGATACCGCCTCCACCGCCTCCGCTTGCCCGATAACACGCTCTTTGAGCGCATCTTCCATTCTCAACAGGCGTTCCCGCTCCCCCTCCAACATCTTAGAGACAGGAATTCCGGTCCAGCGCGAAACCACTTCAGCAATCTCTTCATCAGTCACCTTGTTACGCAGCAGCTGATTCTCTTTCTGATCTCCCTCCGCCTCAGCCGCCGTGGTTAACTGCTGCTCCAGTTCAGGGATTTGCCCATATTGCAGCTCAGACATACGCTCGAGATTACCGGCACGGCGCGCGGTCTCCAACTCGATACGCGCCTGCTCCAGCGCCTCTTTGATATGAGTGGTGCCTTGTACGGCTGATTTCTCCGCCTTCCAGATCTCCTCTAGATCCGAGTACTCACGTTCCAGACGACTTAGCTCCTCCTGCAGGTCACCCAGCCGCTTTTTTGAAGCCTCATCACTCTCTTTCTTCAGCGCCTCACGCTCAATCTTCAGCTGAATCACTCGACGATCTAACCTGTCCATCTCCTCCGGCATCGAGTCAATCTCCATACGAATGCGCGAACCCGCCTCATCCATCAGATCAATCGCCTTATCCGGGAGCTGACGATCCGTAATGTAGCGGTGCGACAAGGTGGCTGCTGTCACAATCGCCGGATCAGTAATATCGATACCGTGGTGCACCTCATAACGCCCTTTCAGGCCACGCAGAATGGCGATGGTATCCTCCACTGAGGGTTCATCCACCAACACCTTCTGAAAACGCCGCTCCAGCGCGGCATCTTTCTCTACATATTTCCGGTACTCATCCAGCGTGGTGGCTCCCACACAGTGCAGTTCACCACGCGCCAGTGCGGGTTTTAGCATATTCCCCGCATCCATCGAACCCTCCGCCTTACCAGCCCCCACCATGGTGTGGATCTCATCGATAAAGAGGATCACCTGCCCCTCCTGTTTACTGAGGTCATTCAACACCCCTTTAAGGCGTTCCTCAAACTCACCACGGAATTTGGCCCCAGCAATCAGTGCGCCCATATCCAGTGAGAGCAGGCGCTTGCCCTTGATCCCCTCAGGCACTTCGCCATTGACGATACGTTGCGCCAACCCCTCTACAATCGCTGTCTTACCCACACCTGGCTCACCAATCAGTACCGGATTATTTTTAGTACGGCGTTGCAGCACCTGAATGGCACGGCGGATCTCATCATCTCGCCCAATAACCGGATCTAACTTACCCTGCTCTGCCCGCTCGGTGAGGTCGATGGTGTACTTCTCTAATGCCTGACGCTGCTCCTCCGCATTGGGGTCATTCGCACTCTCACCCCCGCGCATCTGCTCCACGGCCTGTTCTAATGTCCCCTTAGCCGCCCCTGCATCACGCAACAGTTCGGTTAATGTCCCCTTGCTACCGATCACCGCCAGCACAAACAGCTCGGAGGAGATATATTGATCCCCCCGCTTCTGTGCCAGCTTGTCCGTTAGATTGAGCAGTTTGCCCAACCCACTGGATAGCTGCACATCCCCCCCAACCCCCTCAACCGAGGCGAGACGATCTAGCGCCTCACCCAATTTAGAGCGCAGTGGATTGACCTGTACACCCGCCAAGGTCAACAGGTGACGGATGGAGCCCCCCTCTTGATCCAGTAGCGCCAACATCAGGTGGATCGGTTCTATAAATTGGTGATCCTTACCCACTGCAATCGATTGTGCATCGGATAGCGCAGCCTGAAATTTTGTTGTCAGCTTGTCCATTCTCATGATCTGTTCTCTCCAAATATTTTCTAAGTTGCACAAAACATGGGGGTTATTTTTGATTTTTCAATCCCTCGCAACAACACCGTATAATTACCCCATGTCTAGTTCACCAAAAATCGGTTTTGTTAGCCTCGGCTGCCCCAAAGCCACCGTCGACTCTGAGCGCATCCTCAGCCAACTGCGTGCAGAGGGGTACCTGCTGGTCAACAGCTATGAGGCCGCCGATCTGGTAATTATCAACACCTGTGGCTTTATTGATGCTGCCGTAGAGGAGTCACTGGATACCATCGGCGAGGCGATGGAGCAGAATGGGCGCGTTATCGTTAGCGGCTGCTTGGGTGGTGATAAAGAGAAGATTCTTAGCGATCACCCCGATGTATTGGCGATTACCGGCCCCAATGAGACCGCAGCAGTAATGGACGCAGTACACGCGGCAGCACCGCCACCACAAGACCCACTGATTGAACTATTGCCAGACCGTGCCGTACGCCTCACCCCCAACCATTACGCCTATTTGAAGATTGCAGAGGGGTGCAACCAGCAGTGCAGCTTCTGCATCATCCCTAACCTGCGCGGCAAACTGGTGAGCCGCCCCATTGGTGAGCTGTTGGGCGAGGCTGAACGGCTGGCAGAAAGTGGGGTGAAAGAGCTATTGGTGGTTTCACAAGACACAGCCGCCTACGGTGCTGACCTACGCTACCGCAGCGAGATCATCAACGGCGGCATCCTCTCCACCCGTATCACCACACTGGCTGAAGAACTGAGCAAGCTGGGGATCTGGATTCGACTGCACTACCTCTACCCTTATCCCGTAATTGATCAGCTGATTCCAATGATGGCCGAGGGGAAGATTCTCCCCTATCTGGATGTACCACTACAACACGCCTCCCCTACGATCCTCAAGGCGATGAAACGCCCTGCTGATCAGGAGAATGCACTACGCCGCATTGAGCAGTGGCGATCCATCTGCCCTGATCTCACCATCCGCAGCACCTTTATTGTCGGCTTCCCTAGTGAGACCGATGCTGATTTTGGCCAACTGCTCGACTTTCTGGATGCCGCACAACTAGATCGTGCTGGTGCCTTCGCCTACTCCCCCGTCGAAGGGGCTGCCGCAAATGAGTTACCCAATCCACTCGATCACGATATTAAGCAAGATCGACTGGAGCAGTTTATGGCACTGCAGAGCAGCATCAGCGCAAGCAAACTACAGCAGAAGGTTGGCACCACCGAGACTATCCTAATCGACACGATTACCGATGAAGGTGCCATTGGGCGCAGTCGTGGCGATGCACCAGAGATTGATGGCGAGGTTCATCTGCCTGAGGTCACCCATCTCAATGAAGGAGACTTTGTTGAGGTAAAGCTTATAGCAGCGGATGAGCATGACATGGAGGGGGCGTTATTGTGATCTTCGTTATTCTCGGTGCGCTACTACTGGCTGCGATCACCCTGCCTCAACTCTGGGTTAAGCGGGTGATGACCCGGTATGATGGCCCTGACTACCGCTACCAACAGAGTGGCGGGGAACTGGCCCGTATCCTACTCGACCGCTATGGCCTCAAGCATGTAAAGCTGGAGGTCACTCAAGAGGGTGACCACTACGACCCCAGAGACCAGACGGTACGACTCAGTGAATCTAACCACTCGGGCCGCTCTCTTACTGCAATCACCATTGCTGCCCATGAAGTGGGTCATGCGATTCAGGATGATACCGGCTATGCACCGATGGCACTACGCTCTAAGTTGATCGGGAAAACCATGGGGGCAGAACGGGTTGGGGCGATGATCTTGATGGCTGCTCCGGTATTTGCAGTGGTCGCACGCAGGCCATTTCCGGCATTGATTCTATTTCTTGCAGGGCTGATCAGCATGGGAGCACCCGTAGCCGTTCACCTTGCTACACTACCGGTAGAGTTTGATGCCAGCTTCAACCGCGCCCTGCCTATCCTGAAAGCAGGAGACCACCTCAAGCCAGAGGATGAACAGGCTGCACACAAGCTGCTGAAGGCTGCAGCCTTTACCTATGTTGCTGGCTCACTCGGTAGCCTACTGAACTTCTGGAAGTGGCTGAAGGTGATTCGTCGATAAATTGAGTTATCTACTTGCTCCCTGCTCTTACGATCACTATGATGTACATGGAATAAAAAAACATGTACGCCCTTACGGAAGTGGAGTTCACCATGCAGATTACAGCAACCGAATTAAGAAAAGACCTTTTCAACAGTCTGGATCAGGTCATTGAGACAGGCATTCCTTTAGAGATCACCAGAAAGGGGCATACACTCCGCGTCATCTCTGATGAGCCGCCTCACCGTCTGAAGAACCTGGTTCCACACCACACGATTCTGGGCGATGCCGAGGCACTTGCCGAGCTATCGGTGTATGAGTGGAGTAATAATACTCAACCATGATCTTAATCGATACTCATATCGCCCTATGGCTCTATGATGCCCGCATCGAACTACTCTCCGCAAAGGCACAGCAGACACTAAACCAACAACAGGCCATCCTGCCACAGATCGCACGACTGGAACTGCATCTGCTCCATGAAATCGAGCGCATCAACACCCAACCCGAAGAGATCCTCACCTTTTTAAGCGATAAGATTGGTATGAGTGTATCGGAGCAACCCTGCCCATCGATTATCGACCAAGCAGCTTTATTGAGCTGGACACGAGACCCTTTTGACCGAATGATTGTGGCTGAATCAACGGCCCGCAATCTACCACTGATTACCAAAGACCGAAAAATCCAAGCGCACCATCACTTAGTCATCTGGTAGTCAGAATAGATTACAGCTCAGAGGGAGCTATCAGCCGTTGTAACGAGGCGCACCCCTTATCCAGCACAACATCAGCACTAGGAGTCTCTAACTGCACCACTATGGCTGGTGATATCCGATGAGCGTAACTGTCGGTCAGCAGTTGCACAATCTCCGCCAACCCTGGGTTATGCCCAACCATCAAGATACGAGAAGCCTCCTGTGGCAGCTGCTGCAGAAGCTGCAACAACATCTCCACCTCCGCCTCATAGATTCTTGGCTCCCAGTGGATCTGTTGCTCATCAATCTCCAGCGCACCACAAACGGCCCGTACAGTCTCCTTAGCGCGTTGAGCAGGAGAAGCCAGAATATAGTCTGGGTGTAACCCCTCTCCACGCATCCACTCTCCCATACGTAGCGCATCATTGCCGCCCCGCTCAGTGAGCGTTCGCTCAAAATCACTACTCACACCGCTCCAACCAGACTCGGCGTGACGCATAATCAGTAACTCTCTACTCATTCTCTTCTCACTTGATGACTCAATGACAGGTAAATATCATAGCGGGTACTCTTTCCACTCATTTGAAAATCGGGCTCCTCATCTGCCAGAACTGCCGCCTTACGAGGACGCTTCACGACAACCCGCTTTGTCGCAACCTGACGCGCCTTTGCCAGCAGCTCTGTCGCATCCAAATCCTCTCCCACCAACTCACGAAACAGCAGCATCTCCTTCCCGGGAAGTGCGCTTTTTTTGGAGTGGGGGTACATGGGGTCAAGATAACAGACTTCAGGACGGGGTTGCGAATCGCCCCCTTGAAGATACTCCAGCGCTTCCGCCTCAACCAAAGTCATTCTTCCAATCACTTCAGCGATCTCAGCGATTTCTGACTCACTCTTGGCCCGCTCCAGCCCATCTTGCAACAGTGCAGCAACGATTGGGGAGCGCTCAAGCAGTGTCATCTGACACCCCAAGGATGCCAGTACAAAGGCATCTCTCCCCAGCCCTGCGGTAAGATCAAGCACCGAGGGGGGGGCTCCCTTTTTCAACCCCACCGCCTTGGCAATCAACTGCCCCTTACCGCCCCCATAACGGAAGCGGTGCCCCACTTTACCGTTCACAAAGTCGACATAGATACCGCCCATACGAGAGCCACACTTCTGCAGCTGCAGCATCTGATCAACGAAGATGAGGCGATAACCAGAGGCATTCTCCTCTGCGACCAGCGCAAGCCCTAGGCGTGAGGCCAACGCCCCAGCTCGCTCTGCTGAGGCATCTCCGGCAGAGACAACAACCTTACTCAGGCTTATTAATCTCGTTATGGCTACTGAACTGGTAGTCCTGAAACAGGTGCTCGGCAGAGGGCTGCTGATAGCTTCCGTCCTCATTCTGTTTGGCGGTATCTTTCAAACGATAGGTGTAGTGCCCACAGGTCCACACCTTATATTTACGCATGTGGGTGCAGAGGCAGATCTTCTCTTCTACCGTGACCTTCTTTTCGTCAGGGTGTGCTGCAACGGCCTCATTGTAGGCGTCAACATAGCTGCAGTGCCCCTTGGCATCCAACACATAACCGTAAGATTCACAGTTAGGGCGAATACCAGAGTGAATCGCCGGACTGCTCTTGAGCATCCGCATTGGGTAACCGGTTGGAGAGAGGGTATTGACTTCGATATCCTCCTCTTCTGCAGCGAAGTAGGCCTGCTTAGCCTCATCCGTCAGCCCACACTCCTCCGCAATGGTAAAGCGGGTGGAGACTTGAATCGCAGCTGAACCGGTCTCCAGATACTCCACACCATCGGTACCACTAAAGATGCCGCCAGCGGGAATTACGGGGATAGAGAGGTCATTCTCACGCAGGTACTGGATCACCTCTTGATTAATGGTTGCTAGGTCATACTTGGCCCAATCAAGACCAAAGCCCAAGTGCCCTCCAGCCAACGGCCCCTCTACCACCACAAAATCAGGCAGACGATCAAGACGCGCCGCACGCTTAAGGAACAGTTTCAAGGCACGAACCGAAGAGACGATAATGCCAATCGGTGCTTCACGGAAGCGGGGGTTATCCTTGATCATGTCGAGCGACCCCAGATGGAGGCCTGCACTCAAGGTGATGCCATCAATCCCCGCATCCAGCGCCGCATTGAGCCGCACCTTCAGGGTATCCTTTGGGTTATTCATGGTGAGCTTCTCCATACAGTTGATGAAGACACCACCATCGCCACGCTTGGCTGACATCGCCTCATCCACGTGACGAGTCTGCGCCTCACGCAGCTCAGCCAGATCAAACTGGGCGATCGATTTATCAGGATTATCGACATTGCCCTTATACTGCTTCAGTCGATCACCGACATAGCGGGTCTTGAAGTGTCGATCGATCACCGTCGGTACCATCGCATCAGAGAGATGCCCGATACCACCCTGTTGCGCAAAGACCAGCGCCAGTTCACGGGTGGAGATATCCACCCCCATCCCCCCCAGCATCAGCGGGACATACTCTTTTCCACCCAGCTTGAGGCGGTAGTCATCGATACGTTTGGAGAGATTTGCGTCTGTCATGGTTCACTCGTTAAAATTCTGTTTCAAAAAGTTACAGCGGATCATACCGCATTCTGTGATGGCTCGTTTCCAAAAAGGGAATCCCAGATGAGGATCGCTGCGCCGATGGTAATGGCACTATCGGCAACATTGAAGGCGGGCCAGTGCCACCCCATCGCATGGAAATCGAGAAAATCGATAACATAGCCATACTGTACGCGGTCAATCAGGTTACCTACGGCCCCACCAATAATCAGCGAGATCGCAATCGCCTCGCCCTTTTCGGTCTCTGGCAGCGAGCGCAACCAGCGCAGTAGGAAGACGGTAATCACCAGCGTCAGCACCACAAAGAACCAGCGCTGCCAGCCCCCTTGATCGGCCAGAAAACTGAAGGCCGCACCATGATTCTGCATCAAGGTGAGGTTCATAAAAGGCAGCACCTCTACCCGTTGGTAGAGCTCCAGAGAGTACTCTACAAGGATCTTGGTCGCCTGGTCGAGAAACAGCACCAATGCAGAGAGGCGCAGCCATCTCAATAGCGGACTGCCCCGATCCTCCTCCTGAGCCGGCTCTATCTCACTCATCAGGCGTAACGGCGCTGTTCACCGTCACCTGTCACATTTTCCACACAACGGCCACACAACTCTGGATGCTCACTATTACTACCCACATCCTCACGGTGGTGCCAACAGCGATCACACTTGCTATGCTCAGAGGCCTTCACCACCACCTTCAGTGAATCCAGTTCAGTGCCCTCAGCAGCGGATGGAGCCTCTGCCAGCGGATGAATCCGAGCATAAGAGGTGATCAACACAAAGCGCAGCTCATCCTCCAGCTTGGCGAGCAGCAGGTGGAGCGATTCATCACAGTAGAGATCAACCTCAGCATCCAACGCAGAACCGATGGTCTTACTGTTGCGCAACGCCTCCAGCGAACGGGCTACTTCGGTACGTACCGCCATAACCTGCCCCCATTCGGCCGCACCCAACGCTGTACCGCTGGAACCACTCTCTTCCATCTGGAACAGGCCGCTGTAGAACTCCTCAAGGAAAACACTCTCACTACGTTCACCGGGCAGGAAGCTCCAGATCTCATCGGCGGTAAAGCTGGTGATTGGCGCCAACCAACGCACCATCGCCTCAACAATGTGGTACATCGCAGTTTGGGTAGAACGCCGCGCCTGACTCTCGGTCTGCGTGGTGTACTGACGATCCTTGATGATATCGAGGTAGAAGCCCCCCATCTCTACAGAACAGAAGTTGTGGATCTTCTGGAATACCAGATGGAAGTTGTACTCTTCGTAAGCGGTAATGATCTCCTGCTGCAGGCGGGCGGCGTGGTCAACGGCCCAGCGATCGAGTGACAGCATCTCTTCTGGCTTCAGCAGGTCAGTCGCCGGATCAAACCCATTGAGGTTTGATAGCAGGAAGCGTGTGGTGTTACGGATACGACGATAGGCATCGGCCATACGGCGCAGAATCTCATCCGAGACGGTCATCTCCCCACGGTAATCGGTAGAGGAGACCCAGAGGCGAATGATATCGGCACCCAGCTCTTGAATCACCTTCTGCGGTGCCACCACATTGCCCAGTGACTTGGACATCTTCTTGCCATCTTTATCGACGGTAAAGCCGTGGGTCAGCACCTCCTTGTAGGGGGCCTCGCCATGCATCGCCACCGAGGTGAGCAGGGAGGACTGGAACCAGCCACGGTGCTGGTCAGAACCTTCCAGATAGAGGTCAGCAGGTCGAGACAGTCCATCACGACGATCCAGCACAGCACGATGCGTCACACCGGAGTCAAACCAGACATCCAGTGTATCCATCACCTTCTGGTATCGGTCAGCCTCATCGCCCAACAGCTCTTTGGGGTCTAGATCAAACCAGCCGTCAATACCAGACTGCTCAACCCGCTGAGCCACCTCTTCAATCAGACGCACGGTATCCGGGTGTGGGTCGCCGCTCTCTTTATCGATAAATAGGGCAATCGGAACCCCCCAGGTACGTTGACGCGAAATGCACCAGTCGGGGCGATTCTCTACCATCCCCTCAATTCTTGCCTGTCCCCAGTCTGGCATCCAGTGAACCCCCTGAATCGACTGCATCGCATCACTTCTCAGGTTGGCCTGATCCATGCTGATAAACCACTGTGGCGTAGCGCGGAAGATGATCGGGGTCTTGTGGCGCCAGCAGTGTGGGTAGCTGTGGCGGATCTTCTCCATACAGAGCAGAGCACCACGCTCGATCAGTACCTCCAATACATGGTCGTTGGCCTTGAAAACATGTTTGCCCGCAAAAATTTCGGTACTCTCAAGGAAACAGCCGTTGCCTCCAACAGGGTTGTGGATTGGGAGATCATACTTCATCCCCACCACGTAATCCTCCTGACCATGGCCCGGTGCAGTATGAACCGCCCCGGTACCCGCCTCCAAGGTCACATGGTCACCGAGAATGACGGGCACTTGGCGCTCATAGAAGGGGTGATTAAGTTGCACCCCCTCCAGTGCCGCACCAGCGCAGCGGCCAAGAGTGGTGGGGGCTTCTAATGCCCCACGCTCAATCACACTCTCATAGAGGGCTTCGGCCAGCAACAGACGCTCCTCACCGACCTGCAGTAGCAGGTACTCAAAATCAGGGTGCAGTGCTACCGCTTGGTTGGCTGGCAGAGTCCACGGGGTCGTGGTCCAGATCACCAAAGAGAGGGTACCACTGCCCTCAGACTCTAGATTACAGCGCTTGAGAAAATCTGCCTCATCCACCACATTGAAGCGTACATCAATGGCTGGAGAGGTCTTCTCTTCATGCTCTACCTCAGCCTCAGCCAGCGCAGAGCCGCAATCGGTACACCAGTGGACCGGCTTTTCGCCCTTGTGGAGGTGGCCGTTATCGACAATCTTACCCAGCGCACGGATAATGTCCGCCTCAAACTGGAAATCCATGGTCAGGTAGGAGTTCTCCCAATCCCCCAACACGCCGAGGCGTTTGAAGTCCTTCTTCTGCCCATCGACCTGACGTGCGGCATACTCACGCGCCTTCTGGCGAAAGCCCTTAGCATCGAGCTTACGTCCCGGTTTACCCCACTTCTTCTCTACGTTGAGTTCAATGGGCAGGCCATGACAGTCCCAACCCGGCACATAGGGGGTATCAAAACCCATCTGCGCACGAGACTTCAGAATCATATCTTTCAGGATCTTGTTGACCGCATGGCCGATATGGATATCACCATTGGCATAGGGAGGGCCATCGTGGAGGATAAACTGGGGCTTGTCGGCCCCCTGCTCCCGCATCTTGCGATAGAGGTCGATCTGCTCCCATTTTTTCAGGAAATTGGGTTCTCGATTGGCAAGATTTGCCTTCATCGGGAAGCCGGTTTTGGGGAGGTTAAGGGTCTCTTTGTAAGTATTTGCCACTGCGTCGATCCATAAAACTGCTAAATAAAAGAGTTACATTTTACCAGCAAATTCACCAAACAACGCACCGCAGTGAAACTAACGGTGATAATCTCTCAACAGATCCATCTTCTCTTCCTGTGTCAGGCCCCCGCCATCAAATTGATGGGCACACCCGGTCAAAATCTTTATCAAATCATGTAAGACACTCTCAATTACCGCTTTCATCGTGGTACACCCCTTTTATTATTACAATGGATGGTTGTACCTTGAAAACAAGCAATAATTATTCCAGATAGCCTTATAAAATAATCAATTCGAATATCGTAACCTAAAATAGGCTCTGGCCTGCGCGGCATCCAGCAAAATCTGCTCTTTTAACAGCTCAAAAGAGTCAAATTTCTGTTCACTACGGATCTTTTTGAGGAAATCGACCATCACATGGCGACCATAGATATCCCCCTCAAAGTCAAAAAGATGGACCTCTAACACGGTACGGGTACCATTTACCGTAGGGCGTGTACCGACATTGGCAACGCCAGAGACTGGCTCCCCCTCTACACCAAACATCTCTACCGCAAACACCCCCTCAATTGGTGAGACTTTACGGTGCAGATGGATATTGGCTGTAGGAAAACCGATTTGTCGCCCTCGCTTATGTCCATGCGCCACTCGCCCACACATGCGGTAGGGGCGACCCAACAGAATCTCAGCATGATCCAGATCCCCCTCTTTCAGGGTCTGGCGAATCCGGGTACTGCTAACCCGCTCTCCAGCAATTTGAAAGGTGTGCATATTGACCACTTGAAAACCGTGCTTTGCCCCCGCCTGTTGCAACATCTCAAAATTGCCCCGACGCTTCTTACCAAAACGGAAATCATCCCCCACCACCAGATAGCGTACTCCGAGGCCATCCACCAAAATTTTCTGGATAAAATCTTCCGGCTCCATCGCCGCCAGCTTCTGGTTGAAGTGGAGAGTAAAGACCCGATCCACCGCCAGACGGCGCAACGCTTTAATTTTTTCACGAAAACGGGTCAAACGCCCAGGACAGCGCTCTGGAGTGAAAAACTCTTGGGGCTGTGGCTCAAAGGTGATCACCACTGCGGGGAGTTTCATCTCATCCGCTTTCTCAGCCAACTCCCCCAACACATGTTGATGGCCGAGGTGTACGCCATCAAAGTTGCCAATGGTCGCCACACATCCATGATGGTGTGGCTTGAGGTTATGCAGTCCGCGAATTAGTTCCATTATTGTCCCTTATCTCACTCTTGTGGATGCCCATGACTGCGTTACGAAATGGACATTTACAGTTGTAAACTCACATTTCGCGCCTTGCCCTGAACATCTACAAGAGCAATCTAAGGGACAATTAATCCGTATAGGGTTCTTTAGTTTCATAGCGCTATTCTACCGCAGCGTGTCGCAAATGGGCGGGGCGCATCCCTAATAGATAGAGCACCGCGAAATAGAGGACTGCCGCAGCAGCAATCACCCCACTCAATAGAGCGATACGCATCCAGAGCTGCTGCTCTGCACTCCCCTCAAACAGCCCTCCACTCCAGTAGAGAAAGAGTGACATCGACAACAACGCCCCCCCCACTTGCAGCGCCTGTCGCCCCCACCCTTGCAGCGGCGCATAGACGGCACGCTGACGCAGTCCACGATAGAGCATCCACGCATTCAATAGAGAGGAGCCTGCGGTTGCCAATGCCAAACCTGCATGAGGGGCCTCATGCTCTTCCAGCACCATCAGCCCGACAAAGAGGATATTGAGCACCATATTGGCAACCATCGCCACGATCCCATATTTGACCGGGGTGCGCGTATCCTGACGCGAGAAGTAGCCGTTGATCAACACCTTCACTAGGATAAACCCAACCAGCCCCAATGAGTAGGCCATCAGGCTCACCGCAGCCATATCCACGTCATGCGCTGTAAACTCACCCCGCTGGAATAGCAGCGACAACATCGGCTCTGCCAACAGAAACAGCCCCGCACTGGCGGGGAGTGCGACCAGGAACACCAAGCGTAGCGCCCAATCCATGGTCTGGTTAAAGGCTTGGTGATTCTCCTGCGCAAAGTGGCCAGATAGCTTGGGCAGGATCACCGTGGAGAGTGCAATCCCAAACACACCCAGCGGGAACTCCATCAGCCGATCCGAGTAGTAGAGCCACGACATACTCCCCGCAGTGATCAGCGAGGCGATCACCAGATCCAGCAGCAGGTTGATCTGCGCGACTGAGGCCCCAAACAGGGTGGGGATCATCAGTTTGATGATTTTACGCACCCCAGAGTCATGCCAGCAAAAGCGGGGGCGCGGCAACATCCCCAGCTTCAGCAGTGCCGGAATCTGGAACAGCAGCTGCACCACACCACCGATCAATACCCCCCACGCCAGCGCAGTCACCGGAACCTCCATCAATGGCGAAAGCCAAATCGCCGCAGCAATGAGCGAGAGATTAAGAAACACCGGAGTTACTGCAGGGATCGCAAAACGGCTGTAGGTGTTGAGAATACCCCCCGCAAAGGCGGTCAATGAGATCAACAACAGATAGGGGAAGGTAATCCGCAACATCTCTGTTGCCAGCTCAAAGCGATCACTCCCCCCTTCAAAGCCGGGGGCGAAGAGCATGATAAAGAGAGGGGCCGCAATTACCCCCACCAGCGTCACCAACAGCAGTACACCGCCCAGCGTACCCGCAACGGCATCAGTCAGCTGCCGCACCTCCTGCTCGGTTCCCGTAGAGCGCTTCTCCGATAGCACTGGGACAAATGCCTGTGAAAAAGCCCCCTCGGCAAACAGTCGACGCAGGAAGTTGGGGATCTTGAAGGCGACCACAAAGGCATCCATCACCCCGCCTGCACCGAAGTGGCTGGCAAAAACAACATCGCGCACAAGCCCTAAAACCCGTGAAAGGGAGGTCATCAAGCTGATGATTAGCGTCGATTTTAGTAATTTGCGGCTCAAAATAGGGGTTTTCTTGGTAAATATGGAGAATTCGACATGATAACAATTGACACCTCATTAGAAAACGAAGAAAATATGCGGCTCATTTTTGAACACTATCGTTTTAGTTACGTAAAACCAATTTATTTTCTCAGGAGAGAACCTTGGCAAATTCATCACAAGCTCGCAAACGTGCCCGTCAGGCTGATAAGAGACGCGCTCACAATCAGGGCCGCCGTTCTATGATGCGCACTAGCCTCAAGAAGGCATTGACCGCAATCGAATCTGGCAACCGTGAAGAGGCCGAGGCTGCCTACAAAACTGCAACCTCTGCCCTTGACGTGGCTGCAAAGAATGGTCTGATTCACCGCAACAAGGCAGCTCGTCATAAGAGCCGCATGAACGCACATATCCGCGCTATGTAAGCGGATGATCTGACCGATCAAAAAAGCCGACTCTTCTGGGTCGGCTTTTTTTATGGTTATAAAAGCAGCAATCAGCGCAATAACCCTACGGTAAACTTGCGTCCTTTGATTTTTCCGCGTTTTAACCGATCTCGCGCCTTCTCGGCTCGGTTTCGCGCAATAGCCACATAACTCTGCCGATCATAGAGGTCAATCTTACCAACCGCCTTGCCATCAATACCCGCATCCCCCGTGAGCGCACCCAACAGATCACCAGGGCGCACCTTATCCTTCTTGCCCCCACCAATCACCAGCGTTCGGTTCTTTGCCTGCAGTGAGAACTGCTCCACCGCAGGTAGACGACTTACCAACTCAAAGCTACGTACCCCATTCTGATACGCCTCTGCCGCTAACGTCTCTCGTCCCGAGATAAGCGTGACCGCAACCCCACGCTCTCCAGCACGCCCAGTTCTACCGATACGGTGGGTATAGGTTGCGTCATCTTGTGGCAGACCATAGTTGATCACCATCTCCAATGACTTGATATCTAGCCCTCGTGCCGCAACATCGGTCGCCACCAAAATCGAGCAACTCTGGTTAGCAAACTGCACCAACACATCGGTACGCTCAATCTGATCCAGATCACCATGAATCGCCAAGGCATCCACCCCCTGTTTCAGCAGCGTTTTAGCAAGCTCTTTCGCCTCCAACTTGGTATTGGTGAAGACCATGGCATGTTCGGGTCGGTAGTGCGCTAGGATTTGCAGCAGGGCCGTTCTCTCCTGCTGAGGCTGCGCCTCATAGAACTGCTCCTCAATCGGGTTCGCGACTTCACTACTGTGGGTCTCGACCTGCAACGCATTACTCTGTACTGCATCACTTAACTGCTCAATCTCTGTGGGATAGGTAGCCGAAAAGAGCAGTGTTTGGCGCTGTTTCGGAGCATAAGAGATAACCTCTTCAATCTCCTCAATAAACCCCATGTCGAGCATTCTATCCGCCTCATCCAACACCAGCGACTTCAGCTCATTCAGTTTCAGTGAGCCTTTCTGCAGATGCTTCAGTACACGCCCCGGCGTAGCCACGACTACATGCACTCCATGGCGCAATGAGTCTAGCTGCGCACCAAAGGGGAGGCCTCCAGTGAGCGCCAGT
>Ga0209776_1000777_pt1 | contig 19183 bp, 20 predicted proteins | sample SaaInlLV_10m_DNA_3_FD_184670 | JGI IMG/M metagenome (GOLD analysis project Ga0209776, IMG submission 184670) | Marine microbial communities from expanding oxygen minimum zones in the Saanich Inlet - Saanich Inlet SI073_LV_165m_DNA (SPAdes) (version 2) | ecosystem: Environmental > Aquatic >...
ATGGATAAAAAGTTAATGGTGGTAGCGGATAAGATCGGTGTTTCATATGTATGACAATTAAGTGCGAGATTAAGCCTGCGCATCTTTAATTATCGATAGTAGCCATTATCATCTTTAAAAAACTGTCACCATTGAGATTCAGAGGTTTTTCGGACCAAAATAAGTAAAAAGGAAATAATAACATCAAAAGCTAAAGTAAAAAATGATTAAAGAACTATCAGGAATATTTCAATGAAAATAGCAATCGCAGGTACCGGCTACGTTGGCCTTTCCAATGCCATGTTGTTGTCTCAAAACCATGAGGTTGTTGCCCTTGATATCATCCCTGAGAAGATTGAGCAACTTAACAACAAGATCTCTCCAGTAGCAGACACTGAGATAGAAGATTTCCTGGCTAATAAAGACCTTAACTTTACGGCAACACTTGATAAGGAACTGGCCTATAAGAATGCTGATTTTGTCATCATAGCCACACCGACTGATTACGACATCACTAACAACTACTTTAACACTTCTTCAGTAGAAGCAGTCATTCAAGATGTGATTAAGATCAATCCTAACGCAGTTATGATTATCAAGTCAACCGTACCAGTTGGCTATACTCAAGAGATTAAAGCTAAGTTTGATATTGATAATATCATCTTCTCACCAGAGTTCTTACGAGAAGGCCTTGCCCTTCATGACAACCTGTACCCTTCACGCATTATTGTCGGTGAGAAGTCTGATAGAGCAAAAGTCTTTGCTAATCTTCTACAAGAAGGTGCCATAAAAGAAGATATTGATGTCTTGTTTACAGACTCTACTGAAGCAGAAGCGGTTAAGCTCTTTAGTAATACTTATTTGGCTATGAGAGTCTCTTACTTTAATGAACTAGACTCCTATGCAGAAGCGCACAATCTTGATAGTAAACAAATCATTGAAGGGGTGGGGCTAGACCCGAGAATTGGTAATCATTACAACAACCCATCCTTTGGTTATGGGGGTTATTGCTTACCTAAAGACACTAAACAACTAAGAGCTAACTATAAAGATGTACCTAACACCCTTATTAGTGCCATTGTTGATGCTAATTCTACCCGTAAAGATTTTATTGCGAATTCAATCATTAGTAGAAGTCCGAAGGTAGTGGGCGTGCATAGGCTAATCATGAAGTCTGGCTCTGACAACTTTAGAGCATCCTCTATTCAAGGCATTATGAAGCGTATTAAAGCCAAAGGCATAGAAGTCGTGATCTATGAGCCTGCATTTGAAGAAGACGAGTTCTTCCACTCTAAAGTGATCAAAGACCTAGAAGAGTTTAAGGAAGTTAGCGATGTGATTGTTGCTAATAGAATGGTAGATGATCTTAATGATGTTAAGCATAAAGTCTATACTCGTGATCTATTTAATTCGGATTAACCCATAAGGATTTAAATGAAAGTATTAGTAACAGGGTCAGCAGGCTTTATTGGCTCAGCGCTATCGATTAGACTGCTTGACCGTGGTGATGAAGTTATCGGTATTGATAACCATAATGATTATTACGACCCCAAGCTTAAAGAGGCACGCCTTGCTCGCCATGCTGATCATCCAAGCTACACACACATCAGAATGAATCTTGAAGATAGAGAAGGCATGGCCAAGCTTTTTGAGGAGCGTCAATTCGAAGGCGTGGTTAATCTTGCAGCACAGGCAGGCGTGAGATACTCGATTGAGAATCCACTGGCCTATATTGATACTAACTTAGTTGGCTTTGCACACATTTTAGAAGGATGTCGACACAATAAAGTAGGGCATTTGGTTTATGCATCATCAAGCTCTACTTATGGCCTTAACACCAAGCAACCATTCTCAACCCATGAGGTAGTTAATCATCCAGTAAGCCTGTACGCTGCTACTAAGAAAGCCAACGAGCTCATGGCGCATACTTACTCACATCTTTATGATTTACCGACAACAGGATTAAGATTCTTTACTGTTTACGGGCCCTATGACAGACCAGACATGGCACTACAAAAGTTCACTCGGGCCATCATGGCAGATGAACCTATTACAGTGTTTAACTACGGCAAGCATAGAAGGGACTTTACCTATATTGATGATATTGTTGAAGGTATTATTAGAATACTAGATAGACCTGCGCCACCAAATCTAGATTGGGATAGTAATAACCCAGACCCAGCCACATCAAGTGCGCCATACAGGGTTTACAATATTGGTAATAACAACCCAGTAGAACTCATGGACTACATTGAAGCATTAGAGACATCACTAGGAAAGACAGCGGAAAAAGAACTACTACCCCTACAGCCTGGAGATGTGCCAGATACCTATGCAGATGTGGATGACCTTGTTGAAGAGTTTGGATACAAACCAAGTATGAGTGTTAAGCAAGGGGTTGAGAACTTTGCGGCTTGGTATAAGGAATATAATAATCTTTATAAGGATTAGTCAATATGAGCAGTAAAAAAATAGCATTAATAGGTCTAGGCTATGTAGGCCTCCCTTTGGAAGAGATCTTTTCTGAAAGATGCCAGGCCCCATTTTCCCGGAGGTAGTAAAGTGACTGAACATGAAGCAGAAGTTTGCCAACTAAAGCAAGAGCTTGAGTTGACGAAAGAAGGATGTGACATTTTAAAAAAAAGCCGTGGGCATATTTTCAGAGACAAGAAGATGAAGTTTCAGTTTATAGATAAAAATGTTGCGTTTTCTTGTGAAAACTCAATAAAATTTAAGTATATTTACTCAGAAATAGATTTAAAAATAGTAATAAATGACTCTTTGTCTTTTTTAAATTTAAAAAAGACAAAATTTAGGAACTGCCTTAATTATGAAAAATGAAAAAAAATCTCCTCCAAAATCCTTAAAACTAAAAATTAAGCTTTTGTTAAAACAAGTTTTTGACAGCAAAAAGTATCAAATACCCTGTAATATTTGCGGGAAAAATATATTTTTTAGAGGGCCAAACTCCAGATTGAGTCTTACTAGTCAATACCCATGGTGTTTGAATTGTTTATCTTTAGAGCGTCATAGAGGTTTGAGAATATTATGGGAAAAATTTCCTAAAGATTTACTAAAATCTATGACTGTTTTACAATTTTCTGAAGAGCCAATACTTGATGCAGAATGGTTTAATAATTTCATAGTTAGTGTATATGGAGGCAGTAATTCATTAGATGTGCAAAATATTGACTACAAAGATGGTGTATTTGATATTGTGATGTGTAATCAAGTTATTGAGCATGTGCCTAATGATAAGAAAGCTATTAAGGAGCTATTAAGAGTTATAAAAAAAGATGGGTTTGTTCAAATGAGTGTGCCTTATCCAATGCAACTAGTAAAAACTATTGATTGGGGATATCCAAAAGAGTCAGACCATGGGCATTATAGGAATTATGGTAGGGATGATATTAATATCTTATTAGATGAAGTAGCAGGAAAAGGATGTTGGAGCGAAGTCATAGTTACAGACCCAGTTACTATTGCGCAAGATTATGTTTACATTCTATGTCATTCAAAAAAAGTCTTAGTTTCAGTTTTATCACAGTTTAAATAATATTTTTTTAAAAAATGTATCATTGTTGGTAGGAGGTACCGTAATTGCTCAACTAATAGCAATTGGATCATCACCTATATTATCAAGGTTATATTCTCCTGAAGATTTTGGTTTTTTTGCTACGTTTATGGCGGTTTTAGGTATTGCATCAGCGCTTTCTTTATTAAAATATGAGCTAGCTATTGTCATTGAAAAAAACAAGGAGTACGCAAAACAAATTCAAGCATTAAGCTTTCTTATTTTAGCTGGGTTCACCATAGTTTTCACAATTGTCTTAAAATTAATTCCAATTTCAGTTTTTGAAAAATTCAACTTGAATGCTGGCAATTACATTTACTTACTTGTTCCTTTAGTTTTTTTTACGGGAATTTTTGCCATACAAGCAAATGTGCTAAATAGAGAAAAACAATATAAACTTCTTGCGTTATCTAGCATTGTTAATAAAATAGGAATAGTTACATTTCAAATATTGTTTGGCTTTATTGGTTTAAATCTTTTTGGTTTGGTTTTTGGAAATTTGATAGGTTTATTTATAACTGTATTAATTATTTATTTTATTGATAGGAAAGATTTTATAGGCTTTGTTAGTTATAAATTTTCCGATATAAAAAAAGTAGCGGTAAAGCACTATAGGTTTCCAAAATACACGACACCACAAACATTATTAAATACATTGTCTCAACAAGCACCTATTTATATTTTAGGATATTTTTACGGTTTAGAGGTTGTAGGAGCCTATTGGATGGCGATGCGAATTATTCAGCTTCCAGCGTTATTAGTGGGCGATTCCGTTAGGCAAGTTTATTTTCAAAAAGCAGCAGAAGTTTCTTTAAATAAAGAAGAAACAATTAAATTATTTAATACCTCAACATATACTTTAATAAAATTAATTACAATACCTATTATTTTGGTTTTCTTTTTTGGGGAGCAATTATTTGTAGTAGTACTGGGAAGTAATTGGGAGTTGGCAGGTGAGTTTGCAAAGTGGATGATGTTATGGGTTGGTGTTGGGTTTGTTATACCACCAACTTCTGTGTCGTTAATAATTTTAAATAAACAAAAACTAAATTTTATATATGATGCTTTTTTATTAAGCACTAGAGTTTTGGTTTTAGTTTTAGGAGGTATTTATTTTAAAGCATTAGATACCATTATTGTTTTTTCTACGGTCGGATTAGTATTTAATTCTATTTTAATACTTTATGTAAAAATTAATCTAATTAGCAAATATAAATAACATGATGAATGAAAATGAAATCTTATTTTTTCTTAGGTATGGGTATTTCCCCAACTATAAGTCTGCATATGTACCATCTAAAGTAGATAAAATTTCTCTAGACGATAAAACGTATACTGAATTAAAAGAGCTGTTTAACGAAATATTTACAGCGGTAATAAAAGAAACTGTTAAAAGTGTACCTAAAGACAAATTAATAATAATACCAATTAGTGGCGGTTTAGATAGTAGAGCAATTTTAGCTGGAGTTTTAAAATATGCGCCACCCAAAAGGATTAGAACATATACTTTTGGTATAAAAGGAAGCTATGATTTTGAAATTGGAAAAGAAGTTGCAAAAAAAGCCGGAGTACATCATGATGCAATAGAGTTGAATAGTTTGCGATTTACGCAAGAAGAAATGATTAAAATTGCAAAAAAGTGTGATTTTCAAGCGATTTTGTTTCATCACCCTCCTTTAAAAATCTTAGATGAATTGGTAGGTGACAATGTTATTTTTTCAGGTTATCTAGGAGATTTAATTTTTGGATCGTATGCAGATCAAAATTATTTAAAATTTGAAGAGGCCTCAGATTGGTATATAGATAAAAAGTATTATTCTAATTTTTTTAGTTTTAAAAAATATAATTTTTCTAAGTATTTAATAAAATTAAATAAAGACTCAATAGTTTCACCTGCAGAACAATTAATACTTTATGAAAGGGGGCCTAAATTTACAGCACCACATATTTTAATGGATGGTTGGAACTATAAAGTTCCCTTAATAAATAAGAGGATTATGGATTTTATGTATTCTGTACCAAACAAATATAGAATAAATGAACAATTGTTTATAGATGCGATGATTCAATATTACCCAGATTTATTTAATATTAGAGCTAAAACTACCTTTGGATATCATTTAAAATCTCCTAAAATATTTCATTATTATGAACGGTTAAAAAATAAAATAATTTTAGAGCTAAATATCAAGCTGGGTTTTAATTTAAACTATCCATCTTATAATTATATAGATTTTAATAAAGAAATAATAAAAAGACCAGATTTGGCTAAAATTTTCAAAACCAATTTGCAAGACTTGGAGAACAGAGGGATACTTGGAGATATTAAACCAATGAAATTATATTTATTACATCAACAACGAAAAAATATGTATGATATTTTAGTGATTTTAGTATCCTTAGAAATAATTCTAAAAGCAAAAGAACAATGCAGTTAATTTATTTGGCAGACTCTACTTTACCCTCTCAGGGAGCAGATGCTGTTCATGTAATGAACATGTGTAAAGCTTTTTCTGAGAATGGGTTAGAAGTTAAGTTGATTGCACGAAAGGGTAACAATGAAAAGAATATTTTTGAATACTATGGAGTTAAGAAAAATCTCTTTAAAATTTATTTGGTAGAAAGGCCAAATATTAGAATATTGGGAGGCTTTATTTATGGCTGGAGAGTCAATAGAATTTTTAAAGACTTAGATAAACCAGATTTTATATATGCACGTTCAATTCACGCTTTGCGAAGGATAAACCCTAAAAAGATACCTTTCTTTTTTGAAAGTCATTGGAAGCCAATAAATAAATTGTATCACTCATGGGAGCAAAAGTTGCTGACTAGAAGTAACTTAGTGGCATTTATTTTTATTTCTAAAGGGTTAGAAGATATATACAAAAAACTATTCCCTAGATTTTTTAAAAAGTTTAATATTTTACACGATGCTTGTAATATACCTAACGTTAAAATAAATAATAAAACAAATAATAGATTGCAAGTTGGATATATTGGATCTTTTTTTAAAGGTAATGGCTATGGGTTAATACCTGAAATGGCATTAAAAATGCCGGAAATTGATTTTCATATTGTAGGAGGAAAAGAACCAATATTGTCACAATTAAAAAGGGGCAATAAATTAATAAATTTAAAATTTTACGGGCATATTCCTCATAAAGACTTAATCAAGATTTATAATAGAATGGATGTAATGTTAGCACCATACCAAAATGATTTACCCCATATAAAATGGGTATCTCCCATGAAAATTTTTGAATATATGTCTTATAAAAAAGCAATTATAGCTTCTGATTTTCCTGTAATTAGAGAAGTGTTAAATGAGGAAAATAGTATATTGGTTGAGCCTGACAACATTGATGCTTGGATTGATTCTATAGAAAAACTAAAAGCTAAAAAAATACGAGAACAATTGAGTGAGAATGGTTTTAAATTGTTTTTAAATAAATATACATGGAATAAAAGAGCTAAGGAAATAATAGAGATATATGAAAAGAACCGTAATGAATAAAAAGATATTTTTTATAATAAACGGATTAGGTTATGGAGGTGCAGAAACACACTTACTTAAGTTAAGTGCTGCTTTATTGTTAACAAATGACTTTTCACTTCCTGTTAGTTATATGCCTGATCAATATCGTTGTTGCTTGGCTATTCATTGAGTAAGGGCAAAAGAAAGTATTACACATTATTACAGGTCTAGGTGACGGTGGTGCATGAGCTAGGTTTGACTGATAGTGTTAGTCTTATGGTCGCCGTAATGATATCCCCTCTGTGATGAATGCAATTGATCTATTAGTTTTCTCTTCATCTAGCGAAACTTTTCCAAATGTATCAAATGAAGCGACGGCCTGCAGTACACCTTGTGTAACCCCGATGTAGGTGATGCCGCTTTAATTGTTGGCGATACGGGGTGGTTTGTACCTGCGTATAATCCAAATGCGTTGGCCGTGGCAATTATTAAGGCAATGGATGAAAGGCAATTAAATGAATCTGTTTGGGAAAATCGTAGATCTCTTTCGAGAGAGTGTATTGTTGAAAACTTTAGTCTAGAGAAAATGATTGCTAAATATGAGTTTGTTTGGTTGGAGTGGATAAAAAAATAGCGATTCTTATTACTCGTGGAGTAGGTTGCATTGGTTCACATGCTTGTGTTGAGTTGTTGGCGGATATCCATGATAAATCGTCATTATGATCCCTTTTTCACTGAATATTTGATTGAGGTGGAAGTTAATTTTGCTGGTTTAAAGGTAGTAAGTGTATCAGCCACGCAGTCGCTTTTCTACTATGATAACAATGTTGTAGATTAGGAGTGATAATTTAGATGCAGCAATTTGTTTGTGAGTGCCGAGCTATTTAGTTGTTTTGACCGTATGTTTACTGTGTATCAAGAAAAAGCTAAGCTTGGTTTTTATAAAATAAACAGAAGTTTAAGTTGAAAAATAGCTAGATTTAGTATGTAAATTAGTTAAGGATTAAATATGAAAAATAAAAAAATAGCCCTAATTGGACTAGGGTATGTAGGCCTACCACTTGCAGTTGAATTTGGTAAAAAGCGTGAAGTAATCGGGTTTGATATCAATCAAAGTCGAATTGATGAACTTAAAAATGGCGTGGATATAACTCTTGAAACGACCAAGAAAGGACTTCAAAATGCAATTCATCTAAGTTATACAACTAATCTAGATGATATTAAAGATTGTGTTATTTTTATTATTACCGTTCCAACCCCAATTGATAAACATAAAAGGCCTGATCTAACGCCATTAGAAAAGTCTAGTGAATCAGTCGGCAAGATTCTTAAAAAAGGCGATATTGTTATTTATGAATCTACTGTTTATCCAGGTGCAACAGAAGAGGTGTGTGTACCAATCCTTGAGCAACAATCAGGCTTAACATTCAATAAAGATTTCTATTGTGGCTACTCACCAGAACGTATCAATCCAGGAGATAAAGAGCATTGCGTAACTACCATTAAAAAGGTAACTGCAGGCTCAACACCCGAGATAGCAACGGAAGTTGATGAGTTATATCTAGAGATAATTATTGCAGGTACGCACAAGGCGAGTAGCATTAAAGTGGCAGAAGCTGCTAAAGTTATTGAAAATACACAAAGAGATGTGAATATTGCCCTTATTAATGAGCTTGCTGTTATTTTTAATAAATTAGATATTGATACTGAATCGGTGCTAACGGCAGCGGGCACAAAATGGAATTTCCTTCCCTTTCGTCCTGGCTTGGTAGGAGGACATTGTATCGGTGTTGACCCATACTATCTAACTCACAAAGCGATTGAGGTTGGTTACAATCCAGAGATTATCTTAGCCGGCCGGCGCCTTAATGATAATATGGGTTCATATGTGGTAGATCAAGTGTCAAAACTTATGACCAAAAAACGCATCCATATAGTAGATGCTAATGTTCTTATTATGGGCTTAACCTTTAAAGAAAACTGCCCTGATCTTCGTAATACTCGTGTGGTTGATTTAGTAGAAGAGTTCGAAGACCTTAATTGCAATGTAGATGTCTATGATCCATGGGTTGGTAAAGAAGAAGCTATTTATGAGTACAGTATAAAACCAATTAATAATCCAGTAGAAGGTAAATATGATGCAATTCTATTAGCAGTTGCACATGATGAATTTAAAGCGTTAACTGTAGAGCAAATTAGAGCCTATGGTAAAGACAATCACGTGCTGTATGATATTAAATATCTAATTAAAGCTAATGAATCTGATGGGAGATTGTAAATGACTAAATACGAACAATTGCAAGAACATTTAAAAGATAATCAAAGTACTTGGTTAGTGACTGGTGTTGCGGGTTTTATTGGCTCTAATTTACTAGAGAAGCTTCTAATCCTTAATCAAAAAGTAGTGGGCCTGGATAACTTTGATACCGGTCATCAGCATAATATTGATCAAGCAATCCAAGATGCTAACAACGCTACTGGCAAAGACTTAAGTGGTAATTTTAAGTTTATTAATGGCGATATAAGAGAGATAGAGGACTGCAAGCAGGCATGTAATGGTGTTGATTATGTATTGCACCAAGCAGCATTGGGTTCGGTTCCTAGATCAATCGAAGATCCTATTAATACTAATAGAGCCAATATTGATGGTTTTTTAAATATACTTGTTGCCAGTAAAGATGCAAACGTAAAAAGATTTGTTTATGCTGCATCAAGCTCTACCTATGGAGACCATCCAGATCTGCCAAAAGTAGAAGATAAGATTGGTAACCCTTTAAGCCCTTATGCAGTGACTAAAGTTGTTAATGAGCTTTACGCAAATGTATTTGCAAAAGCTTATGGTTTTAAAACCATAGGATTAAGATACTTCAATATCTTTGGTAAAAGGCAAGACCCAAATGGCGCATACGCGGCAGTCATACCAAAATGGGTGGCAGCCATTCTAAATAAAGAAGATGTGTTTATTAATGGCGATGGTGAAACTAGTAGGGACTTTTGTTATATTGATAATACAGTGCAGATGAATCTTCTAGCAGCAACTAATAACAATGATGAAGCTATAGATCAAGTTTATAATGTAGCACTTAATGATAGAACAAGCCTAAACAAGCTTTACCAAATGATCGAAGAGAGGCTAATTCAAAGAACGCAAGGGCTGGAAAAGAAAGAGCCGATCTATCAAGATTTTAGAGCTGGAGACGTTAGACATTCTCAGGCAAATATTGACAAGGCGCAAAAATTATTAAATTATAATCCAAAATATATGATATCCGAAGGGATGGATGAAGCGATGGATTGGTATATAGACTCTTTAGGGTGATTACATAAGGATAAGCTTATGAATTTAGATAATTTTATTAATTGCATTGTTTCATTTTCTGGAGGAAGGGATAGTTGTTACGGTTTACATCTGATTTTAAATGATCTTGAAATGAAGCTTACTACATAGACTTACGATTGAGAAATGGCAATAGATGCTAGTGTAACATGGATAATTGGAGATGGAGTGGGACACAGGGTTTTATAATTATATCTATTGTACGGTACGGTTGTAGGATTTACAGAGCATGATACATTTAGATAAAATCAGAGGAGGTCAAATTAACAGAAAAAGGACGTTAGAATTAGTCGCTGACGAAAATAGACCTAGGTATCAAAATATAAGATGGTATCTTGATGTTTTAGGATTGGATTTTGAAGAAGTGATTATATTTAAAGCATGAATGAAATAATCTTAATATTTGGGGGGCGAAGCAATTTATCCAAAAAATTGTTTAGTGCGATTCCTAACTCCATAGTCATTTCAAGTAGTGAAGTTTTAAGTGATCTTGAGTGTATCTCCAAGTATAAAGATATAAATATAAAAATTATTTTTAACTTATTCTATCCCGCTTCAAAATTAAACAAATATACCGATCCAGTTGAATATATTGAGAACTCAGTTGTCGTTCTTTCCAAGGTGTTGCAACAAATTAAACTTCACAATCTAAATGTGGAAAAATTTATCTACACTAGCAGTGCTTCTGTTTATGGAGCTAATAGTCATTGCTCTGAAAACGATAATTTAATGCCATTAAGTTTGCATGCAGCATTAAAAATATCTTCTGAAAAATTAGTTGAAGGCTTTTGCAAAGAGTACGGCATTAATTATACAATTGCCAGATTGTTTAATATGTATGGAGGTGATGATAATTTTTCAGTTATATCCAAGATAATTAAGTCTATTAAAAACAACAAAGATGTGTGCCTGATAAACAAAGGCGCTGCTATCAGAGATTTTATACATATTGATAACGTGGTAAATTATTATACACAGTTATTAAGATACAAAAAATCAGGTATTTTGAATATTGCAAGCGGTGAGGGTATATCGGTAAAAATGATTATCAAATATTTAAAACTTAATGGAGACAGTGTAAACATAAAATATATTGAAAGAGAGGAGGTAAGCGCCTCTATAGCAAATGTTAAAAGATTACAAGATTCATTAAAGGATAGTCAAAATATTAACATACTAGAGTTCATTCAGTGTCGTCTAAAGTAGCATAATGAAGAAAAAAATACTATTTTTCATTAACTCTATGAGCGGAGGCGGAGCTGAAAGAATATTAAACACCATACTTTATGATATTCAAGACGAGTTTGACGTTACATTGGTACTCATCGAAAGTAAAATCTCGTATGATTTGCCTAAAAATACTGATATTGTTGTGTTGGCCGGTGTTGTAGGGGATTCTTCAATAGTAAAGTTGATGAATATTGGCATGCTGGCTTTTAAATTAGCCAGATTGTCCAATAGGTTAAAAGCAGATTACACATTTTCATTAACAACTCGACCAAATCTAATCAACTCCTTGTCTAAATATTTTAGAAATAAGGCGGTAAATATAATATATGAAGTTACAACCCCCTCTAAAATTTATTCAAGAAATAATTTTTTGTCTAGAGTTATGTGTTTCTTTATAAGAACAGCATACCCTATGGCAAATACCATAATTTGTAATTCTCATGGAGTTTCACATGATTTAAAAGTTAATTTCGGGATTAAGAAAAATATTGAAACCGTCTACAGCCCTATAGATATTAAACATGTAAAAGAACAGGCGAATGCAGCCTGTTCTTTAATTGACGATAGTGCAGTAAATCTGATTACTGTAGGTAGATTGGATTATGGTAAGAACCATGAAATGATGATAAGGGCTTTTGCAAATATAAAGAATAAAAACTCTTATCTGTATATTCTAGGTGAAGGGGAATTGGAATTGTATTTAAAAGGAGTAGCTCAAGATTTAAATATTGGCAAAAGAGTTATCTTTTTGGGCTTTGATAATAATCCATATAAATATTTAAAGAAGTGTGATATATTTCTTTTTTCAAGTAAGTTTGAGGGTTTTCCTACAGTGTTGATTGAGGCTTTGGCTTGTCAACTTCCAGTTATAAGTACAGACTGTAAAAGTGGGCCAAGAGAAATACTGTCCAGTTTCAATAGTGCTACTACTAAAGAGAAAGAGGTTGAGTTTTGTGAATTTGGCATTCTTACAGAGTTGGATAATCAAAATAGTTTTACGAATGCTATTGATTTAATGATAAGTAGCAACGGGGTTCGGGAAGATTTTAAAGGTAAGAGTTTATTCAGAGCAGGACATTTTTCCAAGGAGAAGTCTATCCCCTGCTTGTTAAAAGTTATTACCAGCCAGTGTAACTAAATTTTAAGTATGGCTTTATTTGACATTGCAAATCTTTTATTTTGTCTACTAATTATATCTGTTTTATTAGTGACAAAAGTTATTAGGCCATGGATGAAATATGCTGCAGTTATCCCTAAATGGGTTGCTAGTATTATGAAGAGCGAAGAAGTCTTTATTAATAGCGATGGCGAAACCAGTCGAGATTTTCGTGCCGGAGATGTGCGCCATTCGTTGGCTGATATTAGCAAAGCACAAAACCTGCTAGGATATCAGTCTAGCCATAAAATTGATAAAGGGCTTGATGAGGCTATGGATTGGTATGTTATCAATATCTCTTAATGTCTTGTCATGGTATACTTAATATTTCTCATCTATAGTGAAAACAATGCAGTCATGTAGAGTGGAAAGTTTTGGCTTTATTTGTAATTTCAGAAAAGTGACCAGTGGCGTTTCAGGAAGTTTTGTGAATTATCAGTACAAATTAATTTTCGGGCTGAAAAAGATCATTCGAATGCCTTTTTTTCATCAAGGTGATTTTTTTTGATGTTGGATTTAATAATGAAAGCAGTGATTTTGGCGGGTGGGTTAGGAGCTCGTATAAGTGAAGAAACAGATGTGAAACCTAAGCCGATGATTGAAGTTGGAGGTAGGCGATCCTTTGCTGAAATACATTATGGAGAGGATATGTTACTGGCTCGTTGGGATGCTGTTTTCGATTCCCTTGGGTTTTCGCTCCCTAGCCTTTATCCATATGAAATTAAGTAAACTTAAAGCTGCCTTATGGGCTGGCCTTCTTTTGCGTTTATTTGTTGCTATTTGGAATGGTTTTTTTGGTCCCAGTTTTGGTGCAGAAGATGATGCTTTAGGGTTTCATATGACCGCTGTCGAATATTCAAACAATCTAGTGTTGGATCAATTTGTAATAGGGCATATTTATTCATATTTGTTGGGTGTTTTTTATTATATTACAACAGACTCCTTGTTTCTAGGGAGTCTTTTATCTGTTGCTGCATGGTTCTTTTCTGCATTAATTCTGATTTGGATTATGCGCATCTTGACATTTAATAAATCGAATCAATGGAAGGTAATGTTTATTTATGCCATGTTACCTTCTTCTATTCTACTGACTAGTATTACCCTGCGCGAAACGTTCCAGCTGCTTTTTGTTAATCTCGCAATTTATTCAGTATTGAAAATCTATGTGCATAAATCTTCAATCCACTGGCTCTTTTTGATTTGTTCCATAGTTGGCATGGGGGCGCTGCATGGTGCGCTGTTGGCTTCAGGTGTTTTTGTTTTGATCGCTACATTGTTTTTATTGACGTTTCGAAATCGAAAATGGATTTCATTGCCCAAGCTTTTATTGGCATTGCCGGTAGTCGTTCTATTATTGTATTATGGTTTTTTATTGTTCTCAAATATTTCATATAATCTCCATAATGGCTTGGTATTGGCTATTCAAGCTCACCAGGAGGGTGTTATTGCTGTAGAAGGCAGAGCTCTTTATAGATCAGATGTGGCAATCGATAGCATGTTCGATTTGGCGACTTCTGTACCTGTGTTCTTGTTTCAATACTTGTTTGAACCGATGCCTTGGCGTATATCTTCATCAGTTGATGTGATTGCGTTAATGGAAAATTTTTTACGAGCATGGTTACTCTGGAGGGTATTGATGTACTTTCGGAAGATCCATGGACAAAATCGTAAGCTTATTGTGTTTGTCTTTCTATCTTACTTGGTGATGGAGACTATTTGGTCGATGGGTACAAGTAATTGGGGTACAGGATTACGGCACCATTTGCCAAGTATCGGTTTGCTTCTAGTGGCAGCCTTTTTCTATAAGGGAAAAAAAGGTGGTTTGGTTTAAGAAGTCTGTGTCGTAATTTTGATCTGTTAGCTTGTGATATTTATCAGACGCTTCGACTAACGTCCAAAGGATCGGCGCTTTATAATAAGATAAAAAGAAAATATCCAGTATATTATTTCATTAGTTGGCTGAGAGTTATTAGATTTAAGTTCATGTAAGAAGCATATCACTATGGCCAATTCTTCTAAGAAAAGTGACTGATTTGGCCCTTTATAATGCGAGATCTTGGCAAAAATAAATTATTACTTATATCTTCAATCTAAAGTTCTTATAAAATATTTTAATGGATAATAGTAATGTGTTTTAATAAGGCTATGCTTAGTATTCTAAAAAAATATTAAAGGTTGATTTCTTAAGGTATTTGTTTATGACTTTTATTGTTAGTTACCATAAGTCTTAAAGTTTTATTATGATGAAAATTTTATCTTAAAGGAAGGTATGTGTGGAATAGCTGGTGGAATTAATCTGAGCACTGGTAATATTAATGATATTATTGCTTCTCTGAAGCATCGAGGGCCAGATGCACAAGAATTTTATACTTATAAGCGGTTAAGCTTAATTCATACGCGTTTATCCATTCAAGATATAGGGCATGGATCTCAGCCATTCTCAATAGGGAATTATGTAATTATTTTTAATGGTGAAATATATAATCATTTGCGTTTACGCAAACTGATTAGTAAGTATAACTTTACAACCCAATGTGATACAGAAACATTACTTGCTTTATTTATTGAGTATGGCATATCTGCACTTAAGAAGTGTGATGGTATGTTTGCGTTTGCAATTCTAGATAAGAAATCTAATCAACTATTTTTAGGTAGGGATAGGGTAGGGAAGAAGCCTCTATATTTTTACAAGAGTGGAGGTGAATTTTTCTTTGCTAGTGAGCTTAATTCTATTAAAGCAGGAATTAGTCATATAGATATTGATAAGGGTGAAATATATTCCTATATTAGAAATGGATTTTTCTATAAAGATAAAACCCCATATAAGGACACTTATGCGGTAGATCCTGGCTATGTTTTTACAGTAGACCTAGATAGTTTAATAATAGAAAAAGAAAGATATTTTAATAATATTGATAACTACAAGACAGACAAAATAAAAAGTTTAAGCATTGCATTAGAGAAAGTTGACAAGTGTTTACATAGAAGCATTAAAGATAGACTACTTGCTTCTGACCTGGAGGTAGGTGCTTTTTTGAGTGGCGGTATTGATAGTTCATTAATTGTTGCCATTGCAAGTCAATACGTCAATCAACTAAAAACCTTTACAGTGAAGTTTGAGGGAATATCTGATGAGTCAAAACTAGCAAAGTTAACAGCCAGTAAATACAAGACTGATCACACAGAATTATCGATATCAATGAATCTAAAGGATGATGTGGAGAAGATTCTTCTTAATTATGGTGAGCCATTCATGGATAGTAGTGCTATTCCAAGTTACTATGTGAGTAGAGAGGCAAAAAAACATGTAACAGTAGTATTAAATGGTGATGGTGCTGATGAATTATTTGGTGGATATCGTCGATATGTGCCAGCGGCTAATGGTTGGCTAAAGTTTGCGTCAAATTTGACTTTTTTAAGTTTAATATTGCCAATTCCCCATAATAAGCGATCTACTTATAATTACCTCCATCGAATGTTGAAGATGTCGACTAAAACCGGATTAGATTTTTACAATAGTGCAACCAATGATATTTTTGAAGATGTTTATCAATTTGAGAGTGGCCAAACTTTTTCAGATATAAATCAACAGATCTTGGATATTAATGGTGAAAGCATATCAGAATTATCCAAGATGCTACTTATGGATTTTAATTTTATATTGCCAGGTGACTTACTAAAGAAGATGGATATAGCAACTATGGCTAATTCGTTAGAGGGAAGGAGTCCATTTTTAAGCAAATCAATGCTTGAATTGGCACCTGCATTAAATGATAAATATAAAATTAGTGGAACTAAGACGAAGGTTATTTTAAGAGAGTTAGCCAAGAAGTATCTTTCGAAAGAGTTAATTAACCAGCCAAAAAGAGGGTTTGAAGTGCCGTTAAAAAAGTGGGTGGAAGGAGACTTAAGAGAGAATATTTTTGATAGAATTAATAAGAATTGTTATTCTAGTGAATTTATTGAGTGGAATTTTATCGATAAATTACTAAATAATAAATTAAATGTCTCTAATGAGAAAAGAGCAAAAATGCTATGGACCTTATATAGCCTTGAAGTATGGAAAGAGTCTCAATTATGACTAAAGTTGCGATTGTTATCAATTCAGCATGGCAAGGGTACAATTTTAGGCTGAATCTTGCTAGAAAGCTTAAAGAGAACAATTATAAGGTTGTATTTATTGCGCCAGAAGACGGGAAATACAGTGATAAATTAAAGTCAGAATTTGAGTTCATCCATGTCGCTTTTAAAGCGGGAGGAATGAATCCTATAGATGACTTAAAAATTTGCTTTTCGTTGTATAAAGCATACAACGAAAATAAATTTGATATTGTTCTTAATTTTACAATTAAGCCTAATATTTATAGCGCTATGGTTGCAAAATTATTACACATAGACTCTATTAATAATATTACTGGGTTGGGTACTGTATTTATTAAAACAACCTTAATCACCTCTATTGTAAAGTTACTTTATAGAGTGTCTTTAGCTTGCTCAACACATGTATTTTTTCAAAATCCTGAAGATCAAAATTATTTCTTAAACAAGGGGCTAATATCTATCAATAAATGCAGTTTAATACCAGGAAGCGGTGTAGATACTGACAAATTTATACCTGTTGACGTTGATAATGATGGTATTTTTAGATTCTTATTGGTTGCAAGAGTTATCCAGGATAAGGGTATTTTTGAATATATCGATGCTGCATATATTCTTAAAAATAAATATAGTAATGTTGAATTTGGGTTGTTGGGCGAGTTGAATTCAATTAACCGAACAGCAATATCAAAGAAAAAAATATTAGAACTTCATAACAAAGGTGTGATAAATTATCTAGGCAAGACAGATAATGTTCGAGAGCAACTAGCTAACGCTGATTGTGTAGTTCTTCCTTCATATAGAGAGGGAAGTCCAAGAAGCTTAATGGAAGCTTCATCAATGGCAATACCTATTATTGCAACTAATGTTGCTGGCTGTAAACAGGTGGTTGATAATAATGTAACAGGTTTATTATGTAATGTTAAGGATTCAACCGATTTAGCTTCAAAAATGGAAGAAATGTTTAATATGCCAGTGAGTAGTAGAAAGTATATGGGAAAATTAGGTAGGATAAAGATGTTAAAAGAGTTTGATGAGTCAATCGTGATTAAACAGTATATAAAAACTGTAAATAATATTCTTATAAAGAAGTCTTTATGAAGCGTGCATTTGACCTATCACTTTCATTAATATTAATTATTCCAATTAGTGTATTAATAGCTATTATTGGTATTGCGATTATAGTTAACTCAAAAACTTCTGTATTGTACTGGTCCGATCGTATTGGGAAGAATAATAAAATTTTTAAAATGCCTAAGTTTAGATCAATGTTGACAGGTACTCCTGCTGTAGCAACTCACCTATTAGACAATCCAGGCTCTTATTTGTCACCAATTGGTGGTTTTTTGCGTCGAACTAGTTTGGATGAACTGCCACAATTATTCTCAGTATTAAAAGGTGATATGAGCTTTGTAGGGCCGAGGCCTGCCCTGTTTAATCAAGATGATTTAATTGCTTTGCGCAGAGGAAAAGGTGTGGATAAATTATTACCTGGTATTACTGGTTGGGCACAAGTTAATGGTAGAGATGAATTGTCAATTCCTGATAAAGTAGCATTAGATGTAGAGTATCTTGAACGTCAGTCCTTTTGGTTTGATATGAAAATATTATGGATGACTTTCTTAAAGGTTGTGAAGCGAGATGGCGTGAGTCACTAACGCAGATAATATTATGTTGGGTCGTTAACTTTTCTATAGTCAATTAATGATCAACCGGTTGCTATCATTCCAACTTTGAAGATATCTCATGGCGCTAGTTTCTGATTTCCAGCCGCCTCTAAGCATAATTTTCTCAAGCGGGATATTTTTATTTAATAGGTCAATCGCAGCGTCAACTCTAAATGAGTGACCTGATAGTTCACCAATTTGATTCAGTCCAGCTTTTTTTTGAAGACTTTTTAAAATATGGTTAATCGATGCAGGTGTGAGAAAGGGGTTAGTAGATAGATTCCGTTTGAAGCTTCTAAGGATATAGCCACTGTCTTGATCAATTGCTAATGACCAACATAAGATCATCTCAGATAGCTCATTAGATATTGGAATTATTTTTCCTTGGCTGTAATGATCAGTTTTAGAATGTCTAAGTAAAAGCGCATGCTTATGATTACCATGATGCTGTAAGTCTTCAAATTTAAATTGACAAATTTCAGAACGCCGACGCATGGTTTCGTAGCCGAGTTGTAAAAGCAATTTGTTTCTGAGGCCGACAATATCGTCAGAACACACATTTTTAAGTTTTGTTAAAATATCATAAGTTAAGGGTGTTGCTTGTTTTTGAGGTTTTCCAAACTTTCTTCGAAGTTTTTTGATAGTTAAAATAATTACAGGCTCTTTT
>Ga0209776_1000797_pt1 | contig 18871 bp, 28 predicted proteins | sample SaaInlLV_10m_DNA_3_FD_184670 | JGI IMG/M metagenome (GOLD analysis project Ga0209776, IMG submission 184670) | Marine microbial communities from expanding oxygen minimum zones in the Saanich Inlet - Saanich Inlet SI073_LV_165m_DNA (SPAdes) (version 2) | ecosystem: Environmental > Aquatic >...
ATTGGCTTCTTCTGCAGTTAGTTTTTTATCTTGTATAAAGAACTTATAAGTTTCAGAAAAGATATTTGCTGTTTCTAAATTATAAATCATTAAATTATCTTTATATCTTGAAAAGAAGATTTTTTATTTATTTTTTGAATATTGTATTTATTAATAATAAATTTCATATATTGTTCTTTTTTGTTTTAAAAAGAAGTTCTTTGTAAAGCAATGTTTTTAATGGTTTTTTTTTTCTTATTCATTTTTTTGAATAAGATGTTTACTAATTCTTCTTTTGAAGAAGTTGAATAGATTTTAAATTTAAAATCATCATTGTTCTTTTTTAATTTATATTTTAATAATAACAGTAATTGTTCTTTTTTAAGTGTTTGAATGTTATCTGGATTTTTTTTAATATATTTATAATATGCTTCTTCTGGGGTTTTATATACTTTAGTTAAATTTAGAATATTCTTAGGATAGAATATAGAATAATAATCCCCAGTATAATAACTTGCTTTTGGTTCTATTGTTATATATTTCGATTTTTGTTTTTTAAAAATATTAAACTTTGTATTTCTTAATTCTTTATAAGAATATTCAATTAATATATTATTATCTTTGATTTTTCCACCACTACTTGCAACAACCATTCTCTTTACTTTAATTTTTTTAATTTTACCATTCAAAATAGTAAAAGCAGTATTATTTTTAAAATATTTACTTTTATCAAGTGTTGATATCATAGGTGCATTTGGGTCCATCATTGACATTTAAAGTCCTTTTTATTTTATCTTATCATTAAAATACTTAATTTTAAGTTAAATATATAATATAGACTATATAAGGTATAGTTAATAAAAAGAAAAAGTTCAGTAGATTTAGGAAGTCATGCTTCAAATTATGATAAGGTAGGTTCTGCTGCTAAATTATTAAATACTACATTTCTTTTCTCCATCGTTGTAACCAACTACTGGTGCAGAACCAATCAAAAAAGTCACTAAACTCATCTGAATTTTATACTGGATTTTCTAAAAATTTTCGAATTTAAATATTTTCTTAAAGTCCTGCTTCTTCATCTAATCTGTTGATTAGCCATTCTCTACCAATTTGAGATATTTTTTTGGTTACATCTTTCTTGTCAAGAGTTAATTTTTTTAATACATTAGATTTCTCTTTTATTATATCTGTTACAAGCCATTTCATAAAAACATCAGTCTTTCTAATGTCACCTTTACCACCATTTAAAATATCCATAGACATAATGTATGCTTGATTTAATCTAATATTAGTACAACCATGTTTTAATACAAATTGATTTACTATTTTTTCTTTACCTAATGCTTCTGGGTCAAGAATTTTAGGTATTCTAGTTTTACCTGCATGTTTTTCACCTTTAAATTTTGCTCTATACAATTTATCATTGTACTTAAATTGAATTACAATACCTTCACCAATATTATTGGCTTGTCCCATACTTTTAGCAATAGGAGAACATTGCTCTATTTTTTTAACCAAGTTATCCAGTTTTAATTTAGATTCTTTTGGTTTATTAAAATCAATTTCTATATGATAAGTATCATAATTCATTACATTAAAAATATTATATTCTAAATCTGCAACCCAGATATTGTTTAGATTTCCATCAAAGGAATTACCAGGATTAGTACAAGTTTGAAACCATTTAGTGCCTGTTTCCCTATTATCTTTTCCAAGTTTTTGAATAGTAGGAGTAACCCTAAAATATTGAAAAATAATTGATTTATAATCCAATTTATAAAGTGCAGATTTAGATCCCATTATATTGCCACCAGCCCATTCAAAAAATACTGTAATAATATTTTGATTTAAATCAATATCATATTCATTTGCTAAAGATTTTATTATTTTAATCCAAGAGTCTTTCTTTTTTAAATTTTCTTTACAACATTCAGCGTTATCGTCTTCTAGACTAATAATTCTATCTTTTGATTGAGTCCAAAATCCATCTAAATTAGAATAACATACACTACCATTTGTACCATGTATTTTTTCAGAACCAACAACAGATAATTTAGGTAAATTAATTGTTTCATCATAGATAGGGTTATCTGAATCATCTTGTTTGACATATTGTGTGATATGTTTGATATCTTCAATTAAAACTCTAAAATCATTAATAGAACCAAAATTTATCATTCTTTTCATTTAATTAACCTTTGTATAATAAGTTTATATTATATTTTTGTTTGCAAGTATACTAATATATAACTTAATAATAGATAAAAACTTTCATAAAAACCCCTTTATACAATAGAAATACTTAAATAAAGATAATGGTTTTTCAGGGTTAGTTAAGTGTTTAAAATAAAACACTTAGCTAATTTGAAACTTAAGCGCCACCTAAATCATAAATTTGGGCGTTAAGAAGATCAAGATTATTATATAAATCATTTCTTTTATTAAATAAAATATCAAGTTTATCTTTATTGATTCTAGCATTAATTTCATTATTAATATATTTTCTATTATCAAAGATAATATTAATACCAGCATTATCGAGATTAATTAAGTCAGTATTGCTTAATTCGTAAGAACAGTTATAAGATTTAAGATCAATTTCTTGTAAAGATTCAAGAGAGCATAAAACATTAATAGCTTTTTCACTTAATTTAGCATCACTTATAAGAGCAATGCTTGTTATGCAAGTATTCCAATCAGAGAGAGAATAGTTAGCAATGCTTCCTTTGTGAGGATTATTTGTTTCAACAGAACCATAGTTTTTTTGTAAAAAATTTAGAGTAATATTTTCACCGATGTTAGTATTTGTAGAAGTCATTTAAAATCCTTTATTTTTTATATATATAATTATACATGAAAGTACATTAAAAGAAGATTATTTAAACATAAAATAATCAAGATAGTCTTATTTTTTAGCAATTAAACAGTTTCATTATTTCTATAAACCAGACTTAGAAAAGGTCTAGTTCAGTTTCGAATTCAAAATTTGAGACTTGAATAGTTAAATCTTTTAATTCTTCATTAGTTTTAAAGTCAATTAAAGTTATATAAAATTCTTTAGAACCAATACTATCTAATTTAAAATTATATTTTGATAACTCTGTAATGAAAGTATTTGTATTAAATGTGATATTCTCATTTCCATGTTGATATTTGTTGTCTTCAAGAATATTAACAACAATCTCTTCATTAAAATTGTCATTTAACCATTGTATAATATTGTCAATCATATTAAACCTTTCTATGTTTTGTATATATAATTATACATAAAAGCAACTTAAAAGAAGATAAAGAAGTTATTATTTTTATATAGAGAGTTAAATATTAAAAGACCCAACCTTAGTATGTATAGAAGATGAGAAAGGTATAAAATATTGGGTAAAGATGATATACTTTAACTATATAAAGTATATCTAAATAATAGGTTTAGCTATATTACCTTCAAAAAAGATATTAGTAGTATCAATAGAGTCAATGATATAGTTAATAAAATGATCATTATAAAGGAAACTAATAAATGCTCTATCCCCGTCATTTGCAAGAACAAAGATTTTTTGAAATTGATTATTATCATAGGCCCAATCATTATCATCATGAGATTGTTTATTTAATGTAGCGAGGTTTTGGTGTACATTTTCAAGGTTAAGAGATAGTAATCTATTAGAGTCAGAAGGTTTTATATAAAATAATCCTTCATAAAGACCATTTTGTCTAATAATTTTTTCAAAGTTAGAAAATGATAAAGGTAATTTAGATTTAAGTAATTTAATTTCTTCAATAGAAATAATATTTTGAATAGTATTAAAAGTATTAGTGTCTAATTTAGAGTGTGTGATTCTAAATTTATCATTAAAAGTTTTTTGGTGTCTTTCTTTACGCATTTTTAGTTCCTGGTATTTATTAGTTAATATTATATATTAATACAACTTAAAATTTTCTTAAATTATATATGATTAAAATAAAAGAAAGAGGCTTAATTTAAGTTTAAATTAAGTTTAAAATAAAGATCTTTCTTTCTAGTTTTAAAAGAGGGAGTAAATTCAATAAATTTATTTTTTCTATAAAGTCTAATAGCTGATTGGAACTCTGATGAATCATATGTATAAATATTTAAGTGAGAAAAACCTAATTTTTTTGCTTGATTAATAGAAAAGTCTAGAAGGTTTTGACCAATTCCATTATTTCTAATAGAGTCATCAACCCCAAACCAACCCAACCAAGCTGTATCAATATCCCCAAGTTCAGAATAAATACCAGATTCATCAGGACCATCATTAATAATATCTCCAAATCCAGAATAAGAGACTAATTTTCAATAATGGAAGACTTCTACTTTAGATTATTAAAAATCAGGGATTTCTTTACTATAATATTCAGAGCTATTTTCAAAACTTTGTAGTTGTTCAAAAGAGAATCTACTAGGATAGACATAACCTTCACGAACAAATAGATATTCGTTATTAAGTCTATAAACAGCTTGAGGTGTTCTATTTTTTGTAATATAGTAAATAGATTTTTTATCTAGTATTTTATTGAATACAATTTTAGTTAAATTATTTAGAATAGTTTTTTTCATTTTTTATTTAATATTTCTTCAATCTCAGTTTTGCATTTATCTAAATTTTTTATATTATTTTCTATTGTTTTTTTCTTTTTCTTAGAATTCTTTTTCTTAGAAGTTTCACATACATATGATGGAGCAAGAGCCATAATTAATCCTTTATTTTTATATAATATAATTATACTATAAGAAAACTTTAAAATAGATTAATCAAAATATTTATAGTTGAGATTTTCAATTTTCGCTATAAAGAGTGCTGTTTAGTTAAAGTCTTAATTCAACTAAGTTTTGTATTGAATATCAAAATTAAATTTTAAATTTATTGTTGTTTTAAAACCCATTTGTTAAAACCGTTATCTTGTAATTCTTGAAAATAGTAATCATTAATAGTATTTTCATAATATTCATCATTAAAAACATACCTAAGAAGCATTTCATCTGTGATAGGAACTCCCATAACTATTCTATCTCTTTCAACTTGCTTACCATTAATTTCAATATTTATAATATAATTTTGAATACTAGAAACCCAAACAGTTTCACCTTGATTTTCTTCATAAGTAAAAATACATTGTTTTAATTCATTCATAAAGTCAATTAAATCAAATGTTTCTTTTGATTGTATAAAAAGTGTAATGCTTCTAGTTTTTCCTCCAGAAACAGAACCACCATACCATGAATTGTCAGATTCTTTTTTTATTTTAACTTTAATGCCGTATTTTGATTCAATAAACTCTTTAGATTTATTAGCAATTTGTCTAGCATCTTGTGCACCGTATTGAGTGGTTCTAAATAAATTTTTTAAAGTCATAATATCTCTCTTTTATATTTTTTCATTTAATATTATACAGGAATAGACCTTAAACATTGATTAATTATCTAATTATTTTGATAAGAACCAGTCCATTCAGTAATATGAGAAATTGGAATATCATAATAAGAAATATTATTTTTTAAATTTAACAAAGCTCTTGTTCTAGCAGAAAACAAGTCTTTTAAACCTTTTTCTTCAAGTTGTGCAAAAGTAAAGTTTTTAAGAGGTAGTTCTACATCTTCAAATCTTGAATGCAATTCTATTGGAATTATATAAGGATCAAAAGCAAAACCTTGACCTCCTTTAAAAGAAGATACAATACCTTGTGAAACTCCTTGGTAAACAAAGATTTTTTCTCCATCATTAACACCAATATTAGTAATCCATTTAACTGATTTTCCTTTTAAAAATTCAAGTGTTTCTAAATCCCATCTAATAGAAACGATTTCTCTACCATCAATTTCAAGTATTGTATCTTCAACAATAGTCATAGGACCACTATCTTTAGATTTATGAATAATTACATCCATAGAAGTTCCATCAACCTCTTTTAAGTCTTGACCTTTTGAATTTTTTAAGTTTGGTAATATTCTTCTAAATTCTTTAAGTTTATTTTCATTAGAAGTAAAGATTGTTAAATCAGTATGTTTCATATTAAATCCTTCTTTTATTTATATATAATTATACCTATTTAAGCCTTAAATCTAGATTGATTAATAACTGAATATTAGAAGTTTTTCAGTCCATCCTTAATGTTGATTGATTTTATATATATGTTCTTCTACATCTTCATAAGTAGTGTTTGCATATATGTTTTTAAATTCTATTAATTGTAAATAATTTGAAAGCCCCCATTCTCTACCACTTTTAAAAATATTCATTTGTATATATGGTGTATTCAATAAGTCTAATGGAATATTAACAACTTCTTTACCATTTTTATTAAAAAAATAGATACAAAATAGTTCTCTTTTATGTTGAATAGTTCTTTGTGTGTATGAAAATCCATATTTTACTGCTTCTAATTCTATAGCTTTGTTAAAAACTTCTTTTAATTGTATTTTATTCATTGTTTAGGTCTTCCTATCTATATAATCATATCTATTTTTAACTTAAAAGAAGGTTAATATCAAAATCTCTTGTTGAAGAAGAATTGTCAAGATAATTAAATAATAAAAGTATTGTTTTTATCAATTCATCGTTTTTCTTCCTTTATATATAGTCTAAGCATAATCCATCACCAAAAGGTTTTTTAGGGTTTAAACCTAAATAGTCTTTTAAAGTGTGTTCATAGCTACTTTTTGCATTGTTTGTGTATTTTATTTCATCAAAAGTTTTATTTTTGATAGGTTTTCAAAATCCAATTAAAGATTTTTCTTCAACATAAAAATGAGGATGTTGTTTATCCCATAAAGTGTTAGTAAAATACAAATTAAGGGATTATTAAGGTTAATAAGTTTATACTTCTTTATATATTAATTCAAAACAATGATGAGTATATTGAGAGGTATCCTTCAGTAGAATACGGTGATTTTAAATTTTACAACGCAACAGCAGATATTATAAAAATAGGAATACAAAAATGAGTAAGTATCAATATTTAGTAGAGACAGATATACCTATCGATGGAGCTCAACAGCAAAAAAGGGCTTCAAATGGGAAGATAAAGATATTTTTGTATTTGTATATGAATTTGAAAAGGTGGAGTATAAATAAATGAAAATACTTTTTTCAGACATAGCACCTTGGTTATTTGAAGTTGTTGTAGATGATGTTGTATTAGTGCATCCCCTAGCAGTATTAGAGTGTCCTTTTGAAAAATGCCTTAATCAGAAAAATGAAACTCAAAGATTGATTGAAAAATTATGTGATGAAACCAACAGTAAAATGAAAGAGATTAAAAAAATAGAGTTTTTAGCAGAACCTAAAAAAAGAAGTTATGGTAATGCTTATGTTAAAAGAAAATATAGATAAGGATAAAAGATGGATTTTTCAAGATGTGATGATTGTTGTGATGTACTAGGTGGTATTGATGATGGAGTAGTTTATGATTGTGATACAGAAGTGGAAGAAAAATATGGCTATGTACATTTATGCGTGGACTGTATAGATAGTAATGATGAACTATATTTATTTGAAGATTGCCCAATTTATATAGTGAAGATAGATATATAGCTGGACTGAATATGAAGAACCACAACTGGAATTAAATAAAAAAACTAGTGTTATTGAATATTTAGAGAAACAAATTAAAGGAGAAAATTAAAATGAGCAATGTAATAACAACAATAAAAATAGAGATAACTGGATATGTCAATATAGATCTTACAGAAAATGACATTAAAAGAATAGCAGAAGATTATAATGGTGACTATCAATCATATATAGATAATATGAAGTATAGCAGTTCCGCTGCTAATTATTCAGAACCTGATAAAAACTACAATAGCGCCCCTATTGAAAAAGCATTAGACAAATACAAAAAAGAAAATAATCTTGAAGATGATTTTAGCATACCAAATTATATTCAAATGCAAAGATATTTAGAAGGTAGTGTAGTGCCATCGGGTTTCTATACTGATGCTACTGCAAATAAGAAAAAGCAAACACTACACAGAAGCAAAAATCTAAGATTACTAGTAGATGTAGCAGATACAGACAATGTCAAATGTGAACTAAATTATATATATTTTGATGATGAAAATATTGTATCTTGTGATACTAGAAGATTAGCAGTTGTAAAAAACAATACAAATCTAAAAGACTTGTATATTCCAAAATTCTTTTTAGAAAAATATTTAGAAGATGAAGATTCGATTATTGAGATTGTAGATAAAAATATATTTTTAATAACAAACAATATCTATTGTCATTATACGCAAAGTAATAATATTAAGTATCCAGATTACAAAAGAATAATGCCAAAAGATACAGCACAAACTATAGAGATGGATAAATATTTAAGTGATATGAAAATCTACACAAATGATGTAGGTATAGATATAGCACTATATAAATTTAATGACAATAAACATCTTGTAATAAATAATGAGTATATCAATAGAGATATGGACACAGTATCTTTTAATGAGTCAAATCTACCAGTAGTGTTTGAAAGAGAAAATGTGAAGCTAATAGTGATGCCTATGATTTTAGATGCAGACGATATAGATGAACTTATTAAAGGATAAAAAACTGATCTCAATTCCAATATATAGAGAAAAGAAGATAGATAGTGATGAGTATATTGAGGGTTTTTTAAATAAAGCTTTTGATTGGATTAAAAATGAGTACGGAGATATAGATGATGAAAGAGATGCTGAAAAAAGTATGTAAAAAGTTGTGGTATAGATAAGATGACACACATATATGATTGGTTAGAAATGCCAAGTAAAAGTATTGAAGAAGAAAAAGTACGAGAATTTCTTGATTTTAAAACAAGACCAGCATATTATCAAATGGAAAATAAGCCTCCTAAATTAAAAGTTTTTTGTCATTTTGATGGAAAGAAATACAAAATTACAGGGGCAAGCACAATGGGTGATGTATGGTTAGCAAAAGATTACAATGGAACTAAGGGATATGACCTTAGAGTTAGTATAGCTGGTTGTAGTAAATTTGAATTTGAGGATATAAAATAATGAGTTACAAGAATCTGAATGCAAATGATATAAGAATAAGAATTGTGCTATTTGAAAATGGTTTAATAAATGAAGTACTAACTCAATATAGTGATAGAGTATCAGAGAAAGAGATAGGCGACTTGTCTTAAAGGCTGTGCCTAAACTAGAAGCGACTGGTTTCGGAGACTATCTCTTAAACGATAGAAACATTATAATAATAAAAATAAAATAATGCAAGTTTTTTGACTTGCTTTATGTAAATATATAATGCTGCTGAAAAAAACTAATCCCCCCCATAGTCTAAAGGACTTTGATTTGATAATATAAATACAATTATCAAGGAGTGCTTCTTATGGCTGAAGATAAATATAAAATAGATGTAGGTATACTTTAAAAAGCAAGGTTATTATACCTTCAACTATAAATGATTTATTAACTTTTAATAATCATTTTCAAAAAACTTTATTAGATTATAAAACTGAAAAAACTTATAGAGGAAAGTCTTAAAGATGAACGTTTAAAAAAAATTAAACATAAGTTATTTTTCCTTTTTGAGAAGATTTTTGTTCAATTATTATTTTTAAGTTTGAAATAAAGCATTGGCAATGTCATTATTATGATAATTATTCCTGAAAATAATCTTGAGAGACTATTTTCAAAATAACCATTTAAACCCCAAGAAATATTACATAATAAAATTAAAATTAAAAATAATAATGAAATGTCTCTTGTTTGTTTGGTTTTTAGAATAAGAATTAATTGAGGCAAGTAAATGAAAACGGCCAATAAAGCAGCTAATATTCCAAAAAATTCCCCATAATCTATCAAAACTTATCCTATTTTATTTTTTATAAAATTATAAGTTTAAAAAATAAAATTTAAATATTATTTAAGGATTTTCCTCATAGATAGTCTATATCAAAATCTTCATCTAATTTTGAATCAACATAACTTTCTAATTTATTTAAAATATTACAAGCATTTTCCCATAGAGCAATTATTTGGGGGTCTTTAAAATCATAAGCAGAACAAAAATGCTGAACAGCATATCCAGTTCCTTCATTATCTAAAGTTCTTTTAGCAAAGTTGAAATCTTCTGTTCCAGAAAAGGTAAGTTCAATAGAGTCAACTTTAATCATTTCACTTTCATATTTTTTTCTAGTTTCTTCTAGCGACATGTCCTCAGAAACTACTTTTGTAGTAATTCCATTGATATTTAAATTAATAATCATAAATAATCCTTTTATTTTATTTTATATAATATAATTATACCAATAATTTGATAAGAAAGAGCTAAAATAAGCGGCTAGTGTCCTAAATATATTCAGATTGTTGCATTATCAATTTGAGATTGTAGTTCTTTTATTATTTTTTCAGAAATAATTGATTTAATATCAGCAGGAAATTGTTCTTTATTTTCATAATTATTTAAGGCTTCTTCAATAACAGAATCTAATTCAATTTTATAATTGTATTTAAAATGATATAAATTATAAACTTCATAATATAAGTTCTCAATTTTAGATTTGAGTTCTGAATTTTGATAAGCTTTAATTTTATCAATAACAGATTGATTTTCAATAAATAATAATAAATTACTACATATTTTATCAATGTTATGTGAATTTTCAAAAGCTCCTGAAAGAGCAAAAGGAACATCATATTCTTTATTCATTAAATTATAATATCTTTCTAAGTAATAGTCCATAGAAGAATTTAAAGTAAGGTTTAAATTTTGAATTTCAATTTTAATAGAATCCCATTTATCAATACTAGATTGAACTTGTTTTAAGATAGAGTCCCAATCATCTCTTTCTGTATTATTATTTTTAATTTGAAGAGCAATGTAATCTCTGTTAGGGATTTTTCTATTTTTATTAAAGTTAATAAAATTATCTAATTCAGTTTCAGTTAAAGTTAATATATTTGGTTCAGAAGCATATTTGGTATCATATTTAGAAGAAAAAGTATTCATAAGTAAGTCCTTTTTTTTAATATATAAATAATTATACTAAGAAATAACTTGAATATAGTTTAAATCAAGCAGAAGAGTTTATAAAATAATTAAATATTTGTAATTAAATATGTGATAAGGGAAGTTATAATAATTAAGTTTACTGCTCCAACAACAATGATAGAATCTCTTAAAATAAAATAATTAAATTTACTAGCTTCTTTAATTTTTGATTTAAAAATATCTAAAAAAGACTCTTTGGGTTTGTTAAAAATAACATAAAAAGAAATAAGAAGTGGAAAACAGAAAATAAAAAATATAGATAAAGATATAAAAGAATTTAATTTAAACAATTTAAAATATAGTGAAGTTGTATTTAGTTCTTTATCTAATTCTTTTTGTAAGTCATTAAATTCTAAATTTCTTTTAGTAACACTTGTATATTCTTTAAAGAAACTAGGAGTTAATACCTCTAAAGTAAAACCTTTATTTTTGGTAACTTCAATATCGAGTTTTTTACCATTTTTTGAATATAAATATAAACAATTATCAGTACCATCTTCATATCTATTGGATTTATTAGACCAGCCAAAACCAAGACCTTTATCTTCATTAGAAGTATCAGAATTAATACTTCCTGTTAAAAATATATATTCTTCTTTTGTATAGAAACTATTTGTTTCTTGATTAATGATTTTTTCTTTGTTAATACTCATTTTAGTTCCTTTTATCTTTTAAATTTTCGATATATTTTTTGAAAAAAAGTTGGGTTAAGATAGTCATAATAATCAACTTCTGATACCTTGTTAATTTTTATTGAATTATCAGTTTTAATTTTACATTTTTTAATAGTGTAATCAAAAAAATTATAAGTTAAATCTTTTAAGTCTTCTTCTTTTCCTCTTTCAATGCAATTAAAAAAGAAAATATATTTGTTTAAATCTAAATTATTTGATAATAAACTTTGAAAAAAGTTTTCATTATTTGTATTATTTTTCCAAGCTCTACTAAAATTATATATGATTTTTAAAAAGGTATCATAATTCATAGTAGTAGAATTATTTTCAAGATATCCTTTAATTAATGGATGTTCAATTAAAATATTCCAATTTAAATATAATTGAACTAAATTTTTACCTTTAATTTTTTTATTGTCAAAAACTAAGAAAAGAAAAGTTGAAATTTCTTCTGGTAAATTTTTAGAAATATTTTTAATTTCATTTTCTAAAGTATCAAAAGTTAAAAGTTTATTTTGAATTTCATTTAATTTTATTTTCTTGTTGTTTTTATCAAATTCATAAATTGCTTCATTGAATAGTCTTAAAATTTTATAATAAATGTCTTCAAAAATAAATATAAACTTTTCTTTTTTTTCTTCTTCTGTACTGTCATATTGATTTAAAAAAGAAATGTAAGTTTTTAAAGGGGTTAATCTATTTCTAAGCTCATGTTCAGTTAAAGAGTCAAACATATTTGTTTTAGAAAATTGTTTAGCTAATTTTAAAACACCATTTTTTTGAAGATTAATAGAGCAGTCAACATTTTCAAGTTCAGAGATTAAGCTGTTAATTATATTTTTTTTATTGTTTAAAATCATTTAAGTATACCTTTTTATATTATTAAATAATATCTAATTTAGCTTTAAAAAGTGCTTAAAAATCAATATATTTTATATATAATGCTTATCAAATATTAAAGTTTAAAAAAAGGAAAGATATGAAATATATAAAAGAAAATTTAGGAAAGCTTAAAAAAACTTTGTGGAGAAGATTATGAAAAAAATGAATTTTATCAAGCAGTAGAAGAAGTTGTTTATTCTTTAATTAAATATATAAAAGAAGATAAAAAATAAAGAATAAGTATTTATAAAGAAATAAAAAATGTAATACTATTGATCTTTTTTTAAGGTATATATAGGTATAATTATCTATATTAATTTAAAGGTATAAAATGACAAAATATTTAGTTAAAAACAAAGAAGAATTACAAGAAATTATTAAAACTAATTCTAAGCCTTTAAATTCTTTAGATGTATCTAACATTACTGATATGTCTTTTTTATTTTTTGATTTTTCTAATGTTACTTATTTTGATATTGATTCTTGGGACACTTCTAATGTTACTTCTATGTATTGTATGTTTAATGGTTGTTCTTCTTTAATAACTATTCCTTTATTAGACACTTCCAATGTTACTTCTATGGCTTCTATGTTTTATAATTGTAAATCTTTAATAACTATTCCTTTATTAGACACTTCTAATGTTACTTCTATGGGTTATATGTTTTATAATTGTAAATCTTTAATAACTATTCCTTTATTAGACACTTCTAATGTTTTTGATATGGATTATATTTTTTATAATTGTTCTTCTTTAACTTCTATCCCTTTATTAGACACTTCTAACATTACTAATATGGATTATATTTTTTATAATTGTTCTTCTTTAACTTCTATCCCTTTACTTAATACTTCTTCTGTTTCTGATATGGATTATATGTTTGAAGGTTGTTCTTCTTTAATTACTATCCCTTTATTTGATACTTCTAATGTTACTTCTATGTCTTCTATGTTTAATTGTTGTTCTTCTTTAACTACTATCCCTTTACTTAATACTTCCAATGTTATTGACATTGATTCTATGTTTGATAGTTGTACTTCTTTGCCTTTACTTGATAAGGTTTTATTTTTAGACAAATCCAACAATGATTTTAAAAGACAAATATATCTTCAAATGTCAAAAGAACAATTACAACAAACATATAATAATCTTATTGTTTAGTTACATATATATAACTTAAATCTTAATTTAGATTATGTTCCTTTTCATAAGTTTTCTAAGAAGTTCTATATAGTTTTTTTTATCAACCCCAATAAGTTTTGGAACCTTATTAGTGTCATTTGTGGAAAATTCTATTACAAATTCTTTTCCTTTATTTTTATTATCTATGAAATCTTCAAAAAGAAGATATTTATTCTGTTTAAATCTTACATAAAAATCTTTTTTTAAATCTTGAATAATAGATTTTGAAAGAACAAAATCTTTTTTTATTTTAAAAATAATTTCATCTTGACTATTCATAAAAACTAGAATATTATCTTGAAAAGATTTTCTAAGCTTGTTAATCATAAAGTGCATTTGTTCTTCTGTTTTTAGTGGGTTTAATTCACTAAATATTTTTTGTCTTGTTAGTTTAGAATCTTTTAATATAGAAATCATTTCTGGAAAGTATTTACCAAATAAAATATGATCTAGAAAATCAGTAAAAGAAACAGAGGATAAAAACACTTTATCAAGCTTGCTTAGTATTATCTTATCTTTATTTTGGTAATAAGCATACTTAAAAGAATTAAAATTGCCTTCTATAATGTCAAATTGATAAAATTCTTCTTGAAAGTCTTGAAGTTTTTGAAGTTCTTTGATTTCATCTTTAAAAAGAGATTTTTGATTATCTTTGTGTTTTTTTTGAAGCTGAAGTAAAGTTTTAATTTTATTAGTTCTTTTAGGAAATTTATCTTTTATAGTATAATTTTCTTTATTAATAAATTTAAAAATATTCATAGTTTTCATATCAGAAATAATACTTCTGATAATAGAATGTTTAACATATCTATAATCTTCTAAAGAAAGAAATTTTTCATATGTGTTTTTAAAATTATTTACTTTTGATTCTAATTCTGGTTTAAGTTCAATCATAAAGTTTACATCTTTTTCAATAGTATCTAAAGAATTATTTAAAGATATAGGTAAATCAAATAAAGTAATTAATTCTTTGTATTTTTCAAATTCTATTAATTCTTTGGGTTTATTTAAATGTGGATTTATATTGAATAATTCATAATGCTTCCCAGTTAATAAATCTTGTTTGAAATCTGTAATGAAAGTATGTAATTCAGATTCAGAAAAGTCTTCCAATCTATTAATGCTTAATTTAACTTTATTATCTATTTCTTTAAAGTTACTGTGTGAAAAATTAAAAATTTTGTCATTTTTATATATTTTATTTCTTTCAATTTTAAGAATGTTATTTATAAGAGAGAGAAAATCATTTTTAATTTGTTCAAAAGGAAGTCCTTTTGAATTAATTTCATTAATTTTATTAATGAAATCATCTATTTTTAATTTAGTAGCTTTCTTTTCTTGAATTAAATCAAATAAAGTTTTTAATTGCTGAGTTAATTTGCTTTTAGGGCTTATCCTGCTTGTATCTAAATTATGTTTTTCAGCATATGAATATAAATTTTCTGTTTTAAAATTATTTAAATCTTTTAAGTCATAAGAAAATTTTTTTTGGTTTAAAATATTATTTAAAGTAGAGTCAGCAGCTTCTATTTTTTTCTGGATAATTGATAAAGATTTATAATTTTTAAAATCTCTTTGTAAAGCTTCAATTTCATGAATAGTATCTTTCATATTATTTAATTTATTATGATTAGATACAGTAATAAAATTTTCATTAAAATCAATATTAAATTTTTTATTATTTTTATTGATTCTAACTAATTTTCTATCTAAAATATGTAGTATATTATTGTCATTTAAAGTAGTTAACTCTTTGGTTTGAAAGCTCTTAATAGTTTTTATAAAATTATTATAATAATTATCAATTAAAGAAACTCTATATGAAAAGTTATTACCTTCTTTTTTTATTAGGATTTGATTTTTGCTATTTGCTTCAATTAAAAAGATGTTAAAATCTTTATTTAAATTAGCATTTTGGGGCTCTATACTGAATTTTGAAGGTAAAGTGGTTTTATTCATTATATTCTCTTTGTTTTTTAGATTTTATTAAAGAATTATAGCAAATTAAGGCTTAAAAATAGGTTATTTAACTATTTGGTAGGTCAAATCTTTAAAATCTCACTATTTTTTTTAACTTCATAATAACTAAGTAAAAGGTTATTTATCTTCTTATCTGAAATTTTAAAAGGAAGGTTATTATTAATATTAGAAAGTTCTTTTTTTAAACCTTCTGAGATTTCAATTAATTCATTGTAAGTAAGCTTACCAAGTAAAACACTTTTAACTTTATCTCTATTTACTTTTGTTAAAACAGGATTGTAAGTATGAGTTTTAATTATTTGTTTTGCTTGTAGCATTAATCTATAAAGATGAGCACCATTTTTTACATCATACCCATAAGTTTCTTCAAGAATACCTCTTTTTTCATTTCTTCCACATTTCCATTCCCAAAGGTCATTTATTTCTTTTTCTATTTGTTTGTATTTTTCTAAGTCAAATCCCATAGAGAAAGCATAAATACCTATATCTTCTGAACTATTGTTATTTATAAATCCATTTCTTAAAAAAATATTGCTTTTTGCTTCTTTGTATGGTTTAGTAAAAATATTGAATTGAGATTTATTTACTTGCCTAAAAGAAGAATTGTATTTAACAAAATCAACAATATTTTGACTATTAAATAAGATTTTATTTAAATAAGAAAATCTAACTGCTTGCTCAAAAGGAATACTGTTTGAATCAGAAGGGAATGTTTCCTTAAGATTATGTAACTCAGTTTCTAATTTTTCAATGTCTTTTTTTTCAAAGATTTCAAAAGAATAATTACCTTGATGATTTCTATTACCTATAAAATCTGCTTTATTAGGAGTAGAAGAATAAACTAAAGAATCTTTTGAAAATTTATGAGTAGTAACATCTTTAAAAGAACAATAATTAATTAATTCAGGTTTTCTATAAGAGTTCCAATCATCTTGAGTAATTTTTTCATCACTATACTTATTTAAAAATACATCCCAAGTAATGCCTTTTTGCTTAGGTAACTTATTTCTTTCTTCTTGTGTTAAATTAGATATTTTAGTGCTTAATTTGCCTCCAAATATATCAGTAATCCAATTACAATCAATAGTTTCTTGTTGATAAAGTTCTTTTAATTTTAAATATATTTTATTAATTTTAGGATATTTATTTAACCATTTTTTATGAGATTTTATTTTATTAAGTTGTTCATTAGAATAACCAATAAATTTTTTAATTATTTCTTTAGAAATGAATTCTTCTCTATACTTAAGTAATTCCATACCTTTATCAGAGATATAAGCATAATCTTCCAAAGGAACAAATAATAAATCCATAATATTTGGATTATTAGTAGAAGCTAATTCAATAAAGTGTCTAAGTTCATATAAATCAACATCATCATCTTCAATAGATAGATTTAGTTGAGGAAACTTTTTATTTATAATAGAATTAAGTTTTATTTTATTATTTAAAGTAGAATTCTTAGATTTTTCTTTTACTGGTATGATTTTGGCTAAATCATTTCTTCTAATTTTAAAGTTTTCTTCAAAAGAATAAGCAAATACTCCTTTATAGTCAAAGTCAGATTCATAATCTTTCATTAAATTATGCTCTCCCTTTTCAAATTGAGTTCCATATAATCTGGAACCAGATTTAACAAGGAAAAGTAATTCTAAGTTGTTGTTATTAATATTTAAGTTCATAATTTGATAAGTTCCTTTTATTAGTTAGCTAAAATATGAATATATTTAGGATGAACGAAATCTACTAAATGAACATTATTTTCAGAAATGAAAAAAGTAACCTTATCTTTAACCATTTTTTTTGTATTCAGTTTTAATAGTACTAATTCTCCTTGATGTCTTTTTCCAACTTGTGAAGCTGTGTCAATATTATTAGATAAATGAACATGAAGTCTATTCATTGGTTTTAAGCCTTCAGATAAAATAATATCAATATTTTTAGAAGAAGTTCCATGAAATAAGTCATAAGAAGGAATAACTATTTTTAATCCTAAATCAACATCAAAACTATGCCCCTGGTTAGCTCTAATTTTAGTTTTGGTTTCATTAAAAGAAAATCTATTTTTATTATCATTGTCAACAATTAACTTTAATTCTTCAAAGGAAAAGTGTATTTTATTACAAATGTAATCAACATTTCCCCAGCCACCATTTTTTTCAATAGTTAATCCAATATCTTCTGGTTTATGTCTTAATACAAAAGTTAAAAATCTCCCTTTTGCTTTTAAATCTTTATTCAAAAATAATCCTTTGTTTAATTTTTATTAGTAATAAGTAGGTCTAGGAAAACCTGAAACTGGGCACCAATAATAAAGAGGTCTTTCTCTTACTCCTAAATCTTTATTGTCATTATCAAACTTATTTTGTTCTTCAATAGTTTTAATTTTAGTTACTCTATCTTCTGGAAGAGTATCTTTAAACCATTTTTCAAAACTTTCTTTAAAAAGAAGAGTTTGTTTATTTGTAAATTTATAATACCAATGATTTCCATCAAGTAAAGTTAATCTTAAATAGTTTTTATTGATTTCAACATTTGTAATATTTTTAAATCCATTGTTAAATATTAATTCAAAATTATGTTTTTTTCTTTTAATTAATTGTTTCGGTATTTTAAACATTTAAGTTTCCTTTTTATAATTATTATTATATAATAATTAAGCTTTAAGAAAGCTTTAAAGTGTTATTTTAACTGAAAGGAGAAAATAAATGACTAATAATAAAGAAGCAATAAAAAAAGCCAAAAAAGAAGCTAGAAACCAAATTCATAGGTTAAAAGAAGCTGGGTTGTTAAAGCAAATCATAGAGGATGATGGTTATGAATATATTCCTAAAAATATTGAAAAATATGAAAAAATTTATGAAAATTTCTTTTTTCATACTTTAGATATTTATATTTTAGGAAGTAATAAAATTCATGATTCAAGAGAAATGGCTTTTGAAGCTTGGAGAAAGGAATGTACTTTGTCAGAAAATCAAGCTAGAAGTTATTTTTATTCATTAGATTCAGTAGCAGCATATTCATAGAATTACCCATCTAAGGAGAGGTAATTTAGAAAGTTACTTTTCTAGTTTGAATTTCAGAAGATTTGTAACCTGATTGTTTAATTTCTTTTTTGATTCTAGATACATCTCTAGAAGAAACATTAGATAAAAGTA
>Ga0209776_1000810_pt1 | contig 18652 bp, 20 predicted proteins | sample SaaInlLV_10m_DNA_3_FD_184670 | JGI IMG/M metagenome (GOLD analysis project Ga0209776, IMG submission 184670) | Marine microbial communities from expanding oxygen minimum zones in the Saanich Inlet - Saanich Inlet SI073_LV_165m_DNA (SPAdes) (version 2) | ecosystem: Environmental > Aquatic >...
GGTGAAAAACGGCGTTAAATCCACACACATTATTGATGGCCGTGTCTCACACGCCGTTCTTTTAGAAATCTTTACCGACAACGGTGTTGGTACACTAATTACCTGCAATGAGTAAAAATAATCGTAATACTATTAAAGTGGTAGACTGCCAAGTATTGGCGCATTATCAATTTGAGGGCGATCAATATATTTTGACGCTGTCTTCTGAGACTATTGCCAATGAAACCAAGCCAGGCCAATTTGTGCATATCACTGTGTCGGATGCTTTGTCAATGCGACGTCCAATTTCAATTATGTCGGTTGATAAAGAAAATGCCACATTTGATTTATTGTACAAAGTCGTGGGCAAAGGCACTCAGCAACTATCTGAGCGCAAAATTGGCGAAACTTTGAGCGTCATTGGTCCAATTGGCAACGGTTTTAAAATGACAGATAAGAAACTTCCGCTACTCATTGGTGGCGGTGTGGGTATGCCACCGATGATTTCCATTGCGCAAAATATTCAAAATTCTGATTATGATCCATTTGTAATCTTAGGCTCAGAAGTGCCCTTTCCATTTACGCCAGAACTCAGCAAAATGGGCAATCCGTGTCCTGAAGCTAGCCACACAATGCCGTTATTAGAAGAGTGGAACGTTGCTTGTAGATTGGCCAGTTTGCAAGATTATGAGGGCGTGTTTAAAGGCTACGTAACTGATTTAGCACGTGTGTATTTAGACAGCTTATCTGCTGAGGATCTTGCCCAAGTTGAAGTTTATTCTTGCGGTCCACATCCAATGCTTGAAGCGGTTGCAAAGCTAGCTAAAGAATACAACTTACCATGCCAAGTTTCGCTGGAAGAAAACATGGCATGTGCGGTAGGCGGTTGTGCAGGTTGTGTGGTTGAAGTGCAAACAGACAACGGCCCAGCGATGAAACGAGTATGTGTTGATGGCCCAGTATTTGACGCCTCAACTGTTTTTTAGACCCACACCCGGTGTGGGTCTATTTTTTTTTAAATGATTGCAAAAAATATAGCAAAAGTTAGAAACAGAATACAAGCGCTTGATGTTAATAATCAAGTAACACTGATTGCCGTTAGCAAAACCAAACCTGCTGCAGATCTTCAACAAGCCATTGACGCAGGGCAGCTGCATTTTGGTGAAAATTATCTGCAAGAAGCGCTGGATAAAATTGAAGCTCTAAAAGGTCAGAATCTTATTTGGCATTTTATTGGCCCGATTCAATCCAACAAAACTAAGCAAATTGCCGAAAATTTTAGCTGGGTACACAGTGTTGATCGCCTTAAAATCGCCAAACGACTGAATGATCAGCGTCCAGAAAAGCTAGAAAATCTCAATGTGTTGTTACAGGTAAATATTGACAAAGAGCCGACTAAATCAGGTGTATTAATTGACGAAATTGATGAAATCATTCCCCATTTTGAAAATTTCCAAAATATTTCTCTTAGAGGGTTTATGTGTATACCTAATCCTGATAATTCGCAGAAAAGTTTTGCCAAAATGGCGAAAATACTCAATAAATACCCCAATTTAGACACTTTATCCATGGGAATGAGTGCCGATCTTGAGTTAGCCATTGAAAATGGCGCTACTTTTGTGCGAATTGGCACTGACATCTTTGGCAAAAGAGTCTAAATTTACTCATTTGTAAAATTTCCGAAATTTTATTGGCCACTTCTGCCTTTTGACATTGTGCTATTCGAGCAATAGATGGGGATATATCTGGGAAATTCTTGCTAAGAAGTAAATCTAGCATTGGGGCTACCCCCCGAGTTTTTGGTGCTCGTGAAAAAGTAGGAATAAAGTTTCGCTTGGTACAAGTTTTAGCACTTTTGTATATTCGTAGAATTCAATCACATCTAGTCGTCTGTCGCCAGTTTCAATTTTTCCAATAATAGAGTGCGTAACACCAAGCTGTTTGGCAAGATCCCTTTGAGTTAAACCCAAATCCTTTCTTGCGCTAATAAGCGTATCTCTTAAATTTCTGTGTAATTGATGGTGTATTGATTTTCTCAAAGAATTATTGCTCATGGCGCAATATTATGACTATATTGCTATTTGCACCATAAACAGGTGCAGTTTAAATTAAAAGTTAAATATGATCTATATTTTAGTCTAAAAAAAAAGATATATAGTTTATGTATTTATTAATTAAAAGAATGCTTGATATTGTTGCTAGTATTAGTCTTATAGGAGTTTTATTAATTCCATTATTGGTAATATTTGTAGTAATTAAATCCTCATCAAAAGACTCGGTTATTTATTATTCTGACCGAATTGGAAAAGATAATGACACTTTCAAAATGCCGAAGTTCAGAACCATGACATCTGGGGCGCCAGAGGTGGCCACACACTTAATGAAAGATGCGGATTTACATACGACAAAAATTGGTAAATTTTTAAGAAAAACCAGTCTAGATGAGCTACCTCAATTATGGAGTGTTATCAAAGGGGATATGGCTTTAGTAGGTCCTAGGCCAGCTTTATATAATCAGTATGACTTAATAAAATTACGCACCAATAATGGTGTTGAAAAGCTAACACCAGGCATTACTGGATGGGCGCAAATCAATGGAAGAGACGACATTTCAATCGAACAAAAAGTTCAATTTGACACTGAATATCTTGTAAGACAGTCAATACTATTCGATTTTGAAATTTTGTTTAAAACATTTATGCAGAGCGCTTTAAGACGTAATATTAGTCATTAAATTATGGCTGAATAATGCTCTGCACCTAAAACAGGTATAGTTGATTATGACTCTATTATTGTTTTTTTAATTCATAAGTATTTAATATAAATGAAAAATTTATGGAATGATGCTGAGGCTCAAGTGCTTAATGATGATTTAGCGCTACGAGTTTACACATCACGCTTGCTTGGTCAAGATCCATCTTTAGTTCTACATGGCGGTGGCAATACATCAGTCAAAATTACCGAAACTAATATTGTTGGCGAACAAGAAGAAATTCTGTATGTGAAAGGAAGTGGTTGGGATTTAATCTCAATTGAAAAAGCTGGTTTTTCACCGGTACGTATGTCACACATGGTTAAACTTGGCGAGTTAGAGTCACTTTCTGACCCACAAATGGTTAATGAATTAAAAACTCAACTCACTAATTCATTGGCGCCAGCTCCTTCAGTTGAGACCATTCTTCATGCAATCTTACCGTTTAAGTATGTTGACCATACACACGCTGATGCTGTAGTTACTATCTCTAATACATCGAATGGTGAAGATAGAATAAGAGAAATTTATGGCAGTCGAGTCGTTGTTGTGCCTTATGTAATGCCTGGTTTTGACTTATCAAAAGACGTGGGTCGATTATTCTCAGAACAAGTAACAAATGAAACTGAAGGCATGGTATTGCTTAATCATGGGATTTTTTCTTTTGGTTCAACAGCAAAAGAAGCCTACGATAGAATGATTGATTTAGTAGATCTTGCAGAGCAATATTTGATTAATCAAAATGCCTGGGAAGTTGGTAAGCCTGTAGGCAGTATTAAGGCTGACCCAATTCGTAATAAAGTTGCACAGTTGCGCAGTGAAATTTCATCAACTATTGGACATCCAGTGCTGTTAAATCTAACTAATAGTGAGCAGGGTGCCGATTTTTCCAATAGAGACGATGTTGTGAATATTGCAACCAGAGGGCCCGTCACACCAGACCATGTAATTCGAACCAAACGCATTCCAATGGTTGGTCGTGATGTTGATGCATATATAAAAGCATATAAATTGTATTTCGAAACACATGAGCCCAATGCAAAAGAGCGAAAAACTATGTTAGACCCAGCTCCACGGGTGATTTTGGACCAAGAGTTTGGTCTTTGTGCAGTAGGTAAAAACATGAGTGAAATTGGGATTATTTCCGATTTATACGAGCATACAATGCAGTGCATACTTAGGGCTGAAAAGCTAGGGGGTTGGCAGGCATTGCCAGCATCGGATATTTTTGATCTTGAATATTGGGATTTAGAGCAAGCAAAACTACAAAAAGGCGACAAAGCACCAGAATTTCAGGGTGAGGTTGTTTTAGTTACTGGTGCAGCATCAGGTATTGGAAAAGCTTGTGTAGAATCTTTTCTTGCTCGTGGTTGTGCTGTAATAGGTATTGATTTAGACAACTCTATTACAAGTACTTCAAGTGGTAGTAATTATCTTGGTTTAGTTTGTGATATCACGAATGAAAATAAATTTAAAGAGGTTCTTGAGACTGGAGTTCGCTATTTTGGCGGTATAGATATGGTAGTGCTTAACGCAGGAATTTTCCCTGGTGGAAAAAAAGTTTCAGAATTGCCTACTGATGAGTGGCGCAAAGTATTCTCTGTTAATCTTGATGCAAATCTAGTATTACTTCGAGAAATTTACCCGCTATTGCAACTTGCGCCTAATAAAGGGCGTGCAGTAATTATTGGCTCTAAAAATGTGTCCGCCCCAGGGCCTGGAGCTGCAGCCTATTCAGCATCAAAAGCAGCACTTAATCAACTAATGCGTGTACTTGCTATGGAGTGGGGGAGTGATGGCATTAGGCTTAATACGCTTCACCCTAATGCGGTGTTTGATACCGCCATTTGGACCGATGAAGTTTTAACCTCAAGGGCCAAGCATTACGGCTTAAGTGTTAATGAATACAAAACTAACAATGTGCTTGGTGTTGAAGTAAGCAGCAAAGATGTGGCGGAATTAGCAGCCGAAATGTGTGGGTCTTTATTTGCCAAAACAACGGCAGCGCAAGTGCCAGTTGATGGTGGCAATGACAGAGTGATTTAATTTTTAAATAATAAATAAGAGTAATGAGTAATCAAAAAGTAGTGCTTGGAATTATTGGTGGTAGTGGTGTTTATGATATTGATAAACTCCAAAATACTTACTGGAAAAAAGTTGAATCACCTTTTGGCGAACCTTCTGACGAGTTGTTATTTGGTGAGCTAGATGGCCAAAAAATGGTATTTTTACCGAGGCATGGTCGTGGACATAAAGTCCCACCATCAGAAATTAACTTTAGAGCTAATATAGATGCACTTAAAAGAGCAGGCGTAACTGATATTATCTCAGTCAGTGCAGTTGGCTCTTTAAAAGAAGAATTGACACCAGGTACATTTGTTATTGTTGACCAATTTATTGATCGAACATTTGCCAGAAATAAAAGCTTCTTTTCTAGTGGTTTAGTAGCGCACGTTTCTATGGCGCATCCGGTTTGTAATCGACTAGGCGAACATCTAGAATTAGCTGCTAAAGATAGTGGTATTGAGATTGTGCGTGGCGGCACGTATTTAGTAATGGAGGGCCCACAGTTTTCATCAGTGGCCGAGTCCGAGCTTTATCGTTCTTGGAATTGTGATGTAATTGGTATGACCAATATGCCTGAGGCAAAACTCGCCAGAGAAGCAGAAATGTGTTATGCAACAGTGGCTATGGTGACTGATTATGATTGCTGGCACCCAGATCATGATAATGTGACTGTAGATGCTATTATTAAAGTGCTGCTTGTTAATGCCGATAATGCACGTTCTTTAGTTAAAAACGTTGCACCGAATGTTGGTGCTGATACGCATGGAGCTATTTGCAGCTGCAAAACTGCACTTGATAATGCTATTATTACTGCACCAGATGCTAGAGATCAAAAAATAGTTAGTAAATTATCTGCCATCGCAGGGCGAGCGCTGAATCAATAACACACATAGGAAATAGTTATGCCAATTAAATCACGCATTAGAACGATTAAACATTATCCAAAAGAAGGAATTATGTTTAGAGATTTCACCACGCTTTTGCAAGATCCAGTAGGTTTTAGAATCTCTGTCGACGAGTTGTTTAATCGTTATAAAGATATGAAAATTGATAAAGTAGCTGGCATTGAATCTCGTGGTTTTATTATGGGCGGGGCATTGTCCTACCTTTTGGGTGTGGGTTTTGTACCCATTCGAAAGCAGGGAAAATTACCATTTGAAACCATTGGTCAAGATTATGAACTAGAGTACGGCACAGATAGAATTGAGATTCATACTGATGCTATTAATCCTGGTGAGAAGGTGCTTATTGTGGATGATTTGATTGCAACTGGCGGTACAGCAGAAGCAGCAGTAAAGTTAGTGCAAGAGATGAATGGTGAAGTAGTTGAGTGTTGTTTTGTGATTGATTTGCCGGATATTGGTGGCAGAGCACGTCTAGAAGCTATGGGGCAAAAGGTGTTTGCACAATGTGAGTTTGAGGGTGATTAAATGAGTGAGAATATCGAGACTCTAAGATGGAATAAAGATCACTTTGAAATGATTGATCAGCGTATATTGCCAGCTGATTTTAAATATATTTCTTATTCTACTGCTGCTGCTGTTGCAGACGGTATTCGCAATATGGTAGTACGTGGTGCCCCAGCTATTGGTTGTGCAGCTGCGTATGGAGTCGCACTTGCAGCACTTGAGTTGCAAGATGTTAATGATGATGAATTTGCTAAAGGCATGGGGGAAGCGTTTGAAGTGTTAGCACAGAGTCGACCAACTGCTGTTAACCTATTTTGGGCAATTGATCGAATGAAATCGGTGATGAATAATGCCCAAGGTTCAGTGAAAGAAATTGCTAATATTTTACTTGAAGAAGCACATGATATTAAAAGAGAAGACATTGAAATCAACCGTGCAATGGGTAAGAATGGCGCAGAATTACTAAATGATGGTGCGCGTGTATTGACGCATTGTAATGCAGGTGCTTTAGCAACAGCAGGGCATGGAACCGCACTAGGTGTTTTTAGGTCGGCCGTTGAAGCAAGTAAGAAGATTTATGTTATTGCAGATGAGACTCGCCCGTTTTTACAAGGTGCACGCCTTACCGCTTGGGAGATGGTGCAAGAGAATATTCCAGTTACTTTGATTACTGACAACATGTCAGGGCATCTCATGAGTCATGGCGAGATAGATGCTGTTGTAGTTGGCACTGATCGTGTGGCTGGTAATGGTGATGTGGCTAACAAAATTGGCACCTATATGGTGGCTGTGTTAGCTAATAGGCATAATATTCCTTTTTATGTGGCTTGTCCTTTATCGACGATTGATCGCTCTATTGCTAGTGGCAAAGATATTCCTATTGAAGAGCGTCCAATTGAAGAAGTAACAGGTTATCGCGATTGTCAATGGGCAGCACAAGGTGTTGAAGTGAGGAACCCTGCATTTGATGTAACCCCAGCCGAGTTGGTCACAGGGCTTATTACTGAAAAAGGCGTTATTCTTAATCCTACCACTGAAAAAATTAATAAGTTATTTGGATCGCCATGAGTTCTAAAAATTATGACTTTATTATTATAGGTGGTGGGATCATTGGGTTAACGCTTTCAATTAATTTAAAGAAAAAGTTTCATGATTCAAGTGTGCTTATTATTGAAAAAGAAAATATTCTAGGGTTTCATGCAAGTGGAAGGAATAGCGGAGTATTGCATGCTGGGTTTTACTATACTTCCGACAGCTTAAAGGCAAGGTTTACTCGAGATGGTAATATCGCCATGAGAGAATACTGTAAGCAGAAATCAATTAAATTGAATGAATGTGGAAAGTTGGTAGTATGCAAGGATGAATATGACCTTAAAGGATTATCCGAGCTTGAAACTAGAGCTAAGAATAATAATGTAGAAGTTTACAAAATATCAAAAAAAGAAGCAAAAAAAATTGAGCCAAGAATTGTAACAAAGGATAGTGCCTTATGGTCTCCTACCACAAGTTCAGTAGACCCAAAACAAGTCGTTAACAGTTTGCTAAATGATGCAATGGATTTAGGTGTAGATATTGTTGCTGATACTCAATATTTATCTTCTGATCGAGATCAAAAGCAGGTGATTACTAATCGAGATAATTATGGGTATGGATATTTTATCAATGCAGCAGGATTATATGCAGATAAAATCGCTTTAGAATGGGGATTTTCTAAAAATTATCGGATACTTCCATTTAAAGGGCTTTATTTGTATTCTAGTCCATCTACGTATAAACCAAAGGTGCATATTTATCCGGTACCAGATTTAAAATATCCATTTCTTGGGGTGCATTTTACACTTACTGTTGATGGGTTTGCAAAGATAGGGCCGACAGCAATCCCTGCTTTGTGGAGAGAAAACTATCAAGGATTTGATCGATTTGATGCCTCAGAGGCTGTTGAAATAGTTTATCGAGAGGCGAATCTATGGATAAAAAATAAGTTTGATTTTAGAGTGTTGGCCGCTGCAGAAATTCGTAAATACAATAAAAAAAACATGATAAAAGATGCATCACTAATGTTTTCTAATGTTAATGAGCTAGGTTTTAAAAAATGGGGGACCCCTGGAATTCGGGCTCAATTAGTAGATATTAAGAAAGGAAAATTGGAAATGGACTTCGTTTACGAGGGTGATAAAGAGTCATTTCATATTCTTAATGCTGTATCGCCCGCCTTTACCTGTTCAATCCCTTTTACCAGATATCTTGTTGATGTGATTAAAGCTAAATTATCAAAATAGTTTTTATAGAAATAGACCTTGTGCTATTTGCACCATAAACAGGTGCAGTTCAAATTAACAGTTTAATATAATCTATATTTTAGTCTAGAAAAAGATTTATAGCTTATGTATTTACTAGTTAAAAGAATGCTTGATATTGTTATTGGTATAGTACTTGTAGTGGTATTAATAATATTTTTCATCTTGAAAGTCACATCAAAAGACTCGGCTATTTACTATTCTGATCGAATTGGTAAAAATAATCACATTTTTAAAATGCCAAAGTTTAGAACCATGAAATCCGGTGCGCCAGAGGCAGCAACACATCTAATGAAAAACGCCGATTCACATACGACAAAAATTGGTAAATTTTTAAGAAAAACTAGCTTAGATGAGCTGCCTCAATTATGGAGTGTTACCAAAGGGGGGTATGTCTTTGGTTGGTCCTAGACCCGCTCTGTACAATCAGTATGACTTAATAAAATTGCGCACCAGTAATGGCGTTGAAAAGCTAACACCAGGTATTACTGGATGGGCTCAAATTAATGGAAGAGATGAAATTTCAATTGAACAAAAAGTTCAATTTGATACAGAATATCTTGAAAGACAGTCAATACTATTCGATTTTGAAATTTTGTTTAAAACATTTATGCAGAGCGCTTTAAGACGTAATATTAGTCATTAAATTATGGCTGAATAATGCTCTGCACCTAAAACAGGTATAGTTGATTATGACTCTATTATTGTTTTTTTAATTCAAAATTTATTTAAGGAGTTCTAGGTATATGGATGTATTATTTATTAATCCAGACTCTTCGTCCCAAGCCTATCAAGATTTATCTAAGGTGTTTTCTGCAATTGAACCGCCAACATGGTCGCTATTGCTTGCAGAGTCATGTCGTTCAAAAGGTTTTAGTGTTGAAATTTTAGACTGTGATGCCGAAAGATTATCTTTAAAAGAAGCCACAGACAGAGTCAACAAGTCAAGTGCACTATTAGTAGTTTTTGTCGTGTATGGACAAAACCCCAATTCGGGCACTACGAGTATGATTGGTGCCTTTGAATTGGCCAAATCATTAAAAAAATCTAACTTAGAAGTGCCAATATGTTTTGTTGGATCTCATACTAGTGCATTGCCTTTAGAAGTCTTATCTAAAGACTATGTTGATTTGGTGTTACTTAACGAAGGTGTTTATGCATTGCATAACCTACTTAAAAGTGACCTTGGTGACGATCTTTCATCGATCAAGGGAATTGGGTACAAAAAGCAAGATTTAATTAACGGTATAAAACTAGTGTTAAATCCTCCAGAAGTGGTTGTGCCGCAAGAGAAAATGGATGAAGATTTGCCTGGTTATGCATGGGATTTATTACCGTTTAACGAGCAGCCATTAGACCTTTATCGTGCACATTTTTGGCATGCAGAATTTGACTATGATCAACGAACCCCTTTTGCGGCGATATATACTTCTTTAGGTTGTAATTTTGGTTGTAATTTTTGTATGATAAATATTATTAATAGAGAAGATAATGCTGATCATATTAATTCCTCACATTCTAGAGGGATGCGATTTTGGAGTGCTGATTGGGTTATTTCAGAGATGAGAAAGTTGTCAGAAATGGGTGTAAAAACACTCAGAATAAGTGATGAAATGTTTTTCTTAAATCGTAAATATTACAAGCCCATCCTGGAAAGAATAATAGAAGAGGGTTTTGATTTCAATATGTGGGCCTATTCAAGAGTAGATACAGTGCGGAAAGATGCGCTCGATTTATTTAAAAAAGCAGGGGTTAATTGGCTAGCTTTAGGGATTGAGGCGGGTAATCAAAAAGTTCGTCAAGAAGTGTCTAAAGGCTCTTTTAAAGAGGTGAATATAAGAGAGGTTTGTAAAACCATTCAGGATGCAGATATAAATATCATAAGTAATTATATTTTTGGATTTCCTGAGGATGATATGGAAACAATGAAACAAACACTTGATTTAGCTATAGAGCTTAATACTGAAATGGCAAATATGTATCCTTGTATGGCTCTACCAGGTAGTCCTATGTATCATGAGGCTCTAGAAAATAATTGGAAATTACCAGACTCTTATGAAGGCTACGGATTTCTTTCGTACGATAGCCAGCCACTTCCAACAAAATATTTATCTTCAAAGGAAGTTTTAAAGTTTCGAGATGAAGCCTGGCAAGAATATTTTGAAAATCCAAAATATTTAGACTTGGTTGAAAAGAGGTTCGGACTCCAGCAAAGAAAGAATGTTGAAGATATGGCATCTATAAGTTTAAAGAGAAGAATACTGGAAGATTCGGAATGATAATCACTAAAACTCCGTATAGAATTTCTTTTTTTGGTGGGGGTACAGATCATCCGGCATGGTTTGAAGAAAATGGAGGAAGGGTTCTAGCGACTACGTTTGACAAGTACTGTTATATCAGTGTTAGATGTCTCCCTCAATTTTTTGATCATAAATTTAGGGTTGTTTATTCAGCTATAGAGAGTATTAAAACAATTAATCAAATTAAACATCCATCTGTAAGAGAAACGTTAAATTATTTCAAGATAACTAAAGGCTTAGAAATTCATCATGATGGAGATCTTCCTGCAAGGTCTGGTCTTGGTTCAAGCTCATCTTTTACAGTAGGACTAGTCAATGCACTAAATGCTTTGAAAGGCGTTCAAAGTTCGAAGCGAGATTTGGCGAATTCCGCTATACATATTGAACAAGATCTAATTAATGAATGTGTTGGTTCACAGGATCAAATCTCCGCAGCATATGGGGGTATGAATGAGATAATTTTTAACCAGGATGAGTCATTTTCAGTTAATCCAATGATTTTAAACCAAGATAGAAAAAATGAATTAAATGACCATCTAATGTTATTTTACACAGGCATTTCTAGATTTTCATCTGACATTTCTAAGAGTCATGTTTCTAATATGAAAAACTGCACATCACAAATGTATGACTTATATAGCATGGTTGATGAAGGTATTTCAATTTTAGGAAATTCTAATACCTCTTTAGATGAATTTGGCAAACTTTTACATGAGTCATGGGAAATCAAGAAAAGCTTGTCAGATAAGGTTTCTAACTTATTTATTAATGAAACATATCAGGCGGCCAGAAGTGCTGGCGCTTTAGGCGGCAAGGTTTTAGGTGCTGGTGGAGGGGGGTTTGTGATATTTTTCGTGAAGCCTAAAGATCAGAAGGCAGTAAAAGCGAAACTAAAAAATCTAGTGCATGTTCCTTTTAAATTTGAAAATACAGGGTCTAAAGTGGTTTTATATCAGCCAAATGGATTGTAGTTGTGAGTTTTAAATTACAAAAAGATACCAAAATATATGTTGCAGGACATCAGGGCCTTATAGGCTCCTCCTTTGTGCGATACTTCAATGCAAATAAGTATACAAATATTTTATGGAAAACTAGATTTGAGCTTGAGCTTACTTCTGTGAACGATGTGAATACATTTTTCAAGAATAATCAACCTGAGGTAGTAATATTGGCAGCAGGTAGGGTCGGAGGCATTGTTCAGAATAGGGATTTTCCAGCAGACTTTATTCGGGAAAATCTTGCTATACAACAAAACGTATTTAATGCTGCACAAGAATATGGCGTGAAGAAAATAATATTTTTTGGATCTTCATGTATGTACCCGCGCGATACAAAACAGCCGATGAGTGAAAGTCAGTTATTCACTGGCCATCCAGAGCCTACAAGTATTGCATACGCTAGTGCGAAATATGCAGGAGTACAGATGTGTAAAGCCATAAATAGGCAGAATGATTTAGTTTCTTTTATTCCAGTTATTCCAAATAGCGCTTATGGACCAAATGATAATTTTGATTTAGACTCATCACACGTTTTATCGGCATTGATTAGACGTTTTCATGAGGCAAAAAACACCAGTGTAGATAAAGTAGTTCTGTGGGGTACTGGATCGCCAAAAAGAGAGTTTGTATTTTCTGATGACATAGTAAAAGCATGTATAAGACTATTAAATTCCAAACTTGTTGACACAGATTTACCTATTAATATAGGTGTTGGGCATGATATATCTATAAAGGAACTGGCGATAAAGATTGCAAAATTGATTGGATATACAGGAGAAATTATTTGGGATAGTTCAAAGCCGGATGGAGCTCCTAGAAAATTGCTCGATAATAGCAGAATTACATCATTAGGATGGCAGCCTGATGTTGAATTTTCACAAGGGTTAAGGATAACGTATCAATGGTATTTAAACAATCTTAACAACATTAATAATTAATAATTATTTTATGGATATATTAATATGCAAGAAATAACAGCAAAAGAGCTTAATTACTTAAGAAGGAAAGCTCTATGGGTCTGGAAAGAGACATTAGCAATACATCGTCGTGCTCCAGAAACGAGATTAGCATCATCCTTATCAGTAATTGAAATTTTTGTTGCTCTTTATTATGGCGGTGGATTGAAATTTAATGCATTAGACCCTTTAGATGAGAATAGAGATAGGTGCATAATTAGCAAGGGGCATGGCTCAATTTGTATGTACCCAATCCTTGCAGATCTTGGTTTTTTCCCGCTAGAAGAGCTTAATAATGTATGTAAGACAGGCGGTTTTTTAGGAGGAATTCCTGATCCTGTTATTCCAGGGTACGAAACAGTAAATGGATCACTAGGTCATGGACTGGGTGTTGCTACAGGTATTGCGCTCGCATTAAAAACTAAAAAGAGTGATAGTGATGTGTTTGTTGTTACGGGTGATGGTGAGCTTCATGAAGGTGCGAATTGGGAGGCGATAATGTTTGCATCACATCATAAACTTGATAATTTGAATTTAATTGTTGATAACAATAATATTAGCATGCTTGATCATACAGATAACATTATTTCACATTCAGGTTTGGTAGATCGCCTAACCTCGTTTGGTTGGAGTTGTGTTGAAGTAGATGGACATGATATTGTAGCAGTTCAGAAAGAAATACTAGAGCAAAAAAATACAGCCAATAAAAAACCTAAAGCCATAATCGCTAAAACATTAAAAGGTCATGGCGTCCCAGGGTTGGAGAATGCTTCTCTTTCTCACATTATGAATCCTAAACCAGAATTAATTGACGAATTGCTAGAAAATTTAATTGACAACCTGTTGGAGAAAAAATGAATATAAAGCCACTTCCAATGCGTGATGTATTTCTAGAAAAAATTTGGAATGAAATGTCAGTAGACTCTTTGATTTTCTTTGTAAGTGCTGATTTTGGATCTCCTGTACTTGATAAAATTCGAGAGGACTTCCCTGATCGATTTATTAATGTTGGCATTGCAGAGCAAAATTTGATCAACATATCAGCAGGTCTAGCTATTGAGGGGTATAAGGTTTTTGCTTATGCGATTGCACCATTTATTACAATGCGTTGCTTTGAGCAAATTAGAGTTAGTCTAGCCCTCTTATCAGAAGTTCGACCTATGAATGTGAATTTAATTGGTGTGGGTGCCGGTTATAGTTATGTTGTCTCTGGTCCTACACATCAGTGTTATGAAGATATTACGATTATGAGGGCTTTGCCTAATTTCCAGGTACTTTCCCCAGCCGATCATATAACTACATCTTTCTTGTTTAATAGTTGTGTTGCAGCCAATGGTTTAAGATATTTACGTCTTGATGCACAGGTTCAGCCTGCTGTCTATTTATTAAAGCCACCAGTGATTTCTGATGGCTTTCACGTTCATAATAAGAGTAATAGCGTATGTTTAATAGCGACTGGCTTTATGGTGCATACAGCCTTTAAGATTGAAAAAGAAATGAGTAGTAATGGGATTAAGTTAGGGGTTATTGATATATTTAATATCACTAACTTTTCAAAGAAAAATTTGAAAAAAATATTAAGCCAATATTCGGCAATAGTGACTTTAGAAGAAGGGTTTAGAGGTCGTGGAGGGTTAGACTCAATGTTATTTGAATTTATTTCTGAAAGCAAGTTAGATTTAAAAACTTTAAGTATTGGTGTTGATCCTGGTTACAGTTTTGAGCTTGGATCTCGTGATGAGCTCCATGAAAAAGTAGGCATAGGTGTCCAATCTTCTTTAAAAAAGATACAACCTTTTGTGCAAACTGTTATGAATAAAATTAAGGAGTAATGATGCAATATCCATTAATGAGAAATAATATTTTACGTAGTGATCTAGATGCAATTATTGAACATTTAAAGCAAGATGACCCTATTTTAACCAATGGCGCTAATGTGCGTGAATTTGAAAAACAGTGGTCTAACTGGCTAGGGGTTAAATATAGTGTTTTTGTAAATTCAGGAGCTTCAGCGAATTTATTAACTATGGCAATACTTAAAATTCGACACCCGGAAGGTGGAGAGGTAATTGTCCCAACATTAACATGGATATCAGATATTTCATCTGTTTTACAAAACGGGTTTACTCCTGTTTTTGTTGACATTGACCCCCAATCTATGGCAATGAATACTGAACAGATTCTATCTAATATTACTAGCAAAACTCGAGCTGTTTTCTTGACGCATGCGCAAGGATTCGACGGATTAACGGATAGATTGATCAATGAACTTGATGCCAGAGATATTCCTTTAATTGAAGATGTATGTGAATCACATGGTGCTACACATAATGGTCAGAAAGTAGGTGGATTTGGTTTAATTTCAAATTTCTCATTTTTTTATGCTCATCATATGAGCACAATTGAAGGTGGAATGATTTGCACTAATGACAATGAAATATATCAACAGGCTCGCATGTTAAGGTCTCATGGCATGGTTCGAGAAGCAGATGATGAATCATTAAAGGAAACTTATTATAAAAATAATCCAGATTTACACCCGGAATTTATTTTCTCATTTCCTGCTTACAACGTAAGAAATACAGAGATTGGAGGTATTATGGGATTAAGTCAACTTAAGAGGCTGGATGAAAATATTAAGCGCCGCACTGAAAATCTATATAGATTTTTAGATCAGATTAACCCTAATATTTACCGTACAAATTTTAAATTAGAAGGTTCGAGTAATTACGCTTTTAACCTTATCTTGAAAGAGCCTAATGACACACTTGTTAAAAAATTAATTGAAAAAATGAATAAATCAGGTTTAGAATTTAGACGTGGCAGTGCAGGCGGAGGGAATCAAACTCGACAACCGTATCTTAAAGACATAGTGCCTGATAACCACTACAAAAACTTCCCGGAAACTGAGCATGTGCATTTTTATGGATTTTATATTGGTAATTTTCCAGATTTAAAGGATGAAGAAATTAACGATATATGCTGTATTATTAATTCAGTTGGGTAGTTAAGGTGTCTATTACAACAGCCGTTATCCTTGCAGGAGGGTTGGGGACCAGATTAAAAGAGGCTGTTCCTAATTTGCCAAAACCCATGGCACCTATTAATGGCAGGCCATTTTTAGAATACCAAATGGATTATTGGATTGACCAAGGTATTAATCACTTTATCTTATCAGTGGGTTATTTAAAAAGCAGCATAATTGATCATTTTGGGGAGCGTTATAATAATGCCTCTATTGAATATGCTGAAGAATATAAGCCACTGGGTACAGGTGGCGGACTATTAATAGCATCAAAAGATTTGATAGAGCCATTTCTTGTATTGAATGGAGATACTTTTATAGAAGTAAATCTTGATGATTTATTGAATTTTCATATTCAAAAAAAATCAAAATGGACATTTTCTCTTTTTAAAAAAAGTCAATTTACCCGTTATATGGGTATGGATGTTAATATAAATGGTGAAATATTATCATTGAAATCTAAAAAAAGTCACCTAAATGGCTTGGTAAATGGAGGTGTTTATTTAATCGAGCCAAAAGTATTGTCTTCTTTAGGTTATAAGGTTGGCAATAAAGCCTCTTTAGAGGATGATTTATTGCCAAGTTATATATCCAAGGGCGGAAAAATCTTTGGAAAAGAATTTAAAGGTAAGTTTATAGATATTGGATTGCCTGAAGATTATTATCGATCATCAAAAATTATTGAATAATGAAAATAAGTATTATTACACCTGTAAAAAATAGAGTGGACTACATAGAAAAATGCATCAATAGTGTAGCCAGTCAAACACATGATAATTATGAACATATTATTGTAGATGGAGAGTCTAGTGATGGTACTTGCGATATAATATTAAATGCAATTAATAATGGTAATACTAAAATAAAATACCTATCTGAATTAGATTCCAGCCCAGGAGAAGCGTGGAATAAGGGTATTCAAATGGTAACGGGAGATGTGATAGGCTGGCTTGGTGCTGATGATAGCTTTGTAGATGCTAATGTGCTAGATTTTGTAGCTACATTTTATAAAAATAACAACGATATTTGCGTTGTGTATGGAGGGTGTAATTTTATTAATACTGGTAATCAGCTTTGCGGTACAAGCGAAGATTACAACCATAATATTAATAAACTTTTAAATCGTATCAACTATATTCCTGCAACTTCTTTATTTGCCAAAAGAGTAGTATTTGAGAAGGTAGGAGAATTAGACCTGTATGGAAATGATTTCGATTATGTATTAAGAATTGCAAAAAAATTCACTATAGTTCCAGTAAATAAGATTTTATCTAATTTTATGTTGGCTACAGATAGTGAAACTGGTGATTTTAGAAAATATACCAAGGTATTAAAGCTAGACTGGCATGTCTCAAAAAAACATGGGGGGCATTATTTTAATACTTACCATATAAGATATATTTTATTTGCCATTGCATCATTAATAGGATTGAGTGATATCTTAAATATTTTAAGAAATAAAAGAAAAGGTAATAATTTATAAAATAGGAGAAAAAATGAATTACAATATTTTAGTAACAGGTGGTGCGGGGTATCTAGGGTCAATAATGGTTCCCGATCTATTGGCGGCAGGACATAAAGTGACTGTGTTGGATAATTTTATGTTTAAACAGACAAGTCTTAATCACTGCTGCTATCATCCTAATTTTTCTATAGTTAAGGGTGATATACGACAAAAAGATACAATGTCGAAATTAATGAAAGAGGCTGATGTTATTATTCCTTTAGCAGCTTTGGTTGGCGCTCCGTTATGTAGTTTGGATCCAATTGGTGCAACGACAATTAATCACGATGCAATTGAATTAATGCTTAAGCTTTTGTCCAAAGATCAAATAGTATTAATGCCTACAACGAATAGTGCTTATGGAACAGGTGATAAGGATAATTACTGCAACGAAGAGTCACCATTGAGACCTATTTCTCAGTATGCAATTGAAAAAGTTGGAATTGAGCAAGAATTAATGCAATATGAAAATGCTATCAGCTTTCGTTTAGCGACAGTTTTTGGTATGTCACCACGCATGCGTATTGATCTACTAGTAAATGATTTTACTTATAGAGCGGTTAATGATCGTTTCGTGGTCTTATTTGAAAGTCATTTCAAAAGAAATTATATTCATGTGCGTGACGTATCTCGTGTTTTCCAGCATGCACTAAACAGCCATGATTCTATGAAAGGTGAAATTTACAATGTGGGCTTATCTGACGCGAACGTTTCTAAGAAGGAACTTTGTGAGCATATACAGAAGCAACTCCCAGAGTTTATTTTTATTGATGAGCAGATTGGAAAAGATCCAGATCAAAGAGATTATATTGTTTCAAATGAAAAAATCGAGGCTACTGGCTTTAAAACTGAATTCTCTCTAGACAGAGGAATTGGAGAATTAATCAAAGGATATTCCATGATTAAGAATACTCGATATGGTAATCTTTAGTTTACGATATGAAAATAGTTTTTATTGCTAGTGGTAGGTCGATTCACAGTTATAAATGGATAAATTATTTCTCTGGAAAGCATGAGATTGTTTGGATATCTACATCTGGGTTCGACTCAAAATTTCTAAAAAATGAAAATATAAAATATTTTGACTATCAATTTTCAAAAAGTAATTTTATAAATTCCATTATAGGGCTATTTAAAGTAGTATTAGATGTAAAGAAAATGGATGTAGTTCATGTGCATTATGTTGGATTTCATGCGTTAATAACTCTTTTTCTCAGGAGGATTCCTATTGTATCTACTGCCTGGGGGTCTGATATTGTTTTTGCAGAAAAATCAAAAATTAAAACTTTCTTTCTAGAGAATTATTTAAAAAAATCCAAGCTAATTACTTGTGATTCTAGGCATATGAAGGGCCATATTTTAAAT
>Ga0209776_1000814_pt1 | contig 18570 bp, 13 predicted proteins | sample SaaInlLV_10m_DNA_3_FD_184670 | JGI IMG/M metagenome (GOLD analysis project Ga0209776, IMG submission 184670) | Marine microbial communities from expanding oxygen minimum zones in the Saanich Inlet - Saanich Inlet SI073_LV_165m_DNA (SPAdes) (version 2) | ecosystem: Environmental > Aquatic >...
TTCACCGGCTTCTACTTTCTCAATATAGTTTCTCAAGTAGGTAAAGGGGACATCAAGATCATCAATCCAGACCGGATCATGATGATAAAAACCTGTACCACCTGAAAAGTTAAACCAGGGATCTTTTGCATCCTCAAATTGCTGCAGCCACTGTGAACCATTTGGTACACTAGCCACCCGGGTCAATGCTTCTTCGGCTGTACCGGATTTAAGACTATCCGCCACGCCCAATTCAACGGCAGATTTTGCCAATGCTTTCAGTTTTTCATCTGGTTCAAACAATTCTATATCAACTCCAGCCACCATTTTGGCAATTGACAAATCAGATATGTCTGGAAAAACCTGTTTACAAAAACCAAAATAATCAAGATAAGCCGCATAGCCAAGATTCAAAAATTCGAAATGGTATTGCCAGCCCTTGAGTCCGAAATCGATCAGCTTATTGTAATTTGACATCAGATCATAACTGCTGCTTAATCCGCGACCCTCTTTGATCCACTCCATATCTTCCAATTCTGGCAAGGGAGCAAATTCAAGAGCGTCCATTTCAGCAATTACCCCTTTGATTTTAACTTTCCACTGATCATATAGCTTATCCCAGTTCTGGAAATAATATCCTGCCCTTTCCATAAATAATGGAATCCTCGCCTCAATTTCTTTAGGATCCGCAACTCCCACAGGTGTCAGGTAGGTGTAACCGTTCAGTATACGGAAATCTATCCCTAACGCAGGTGGAATGACATAAAAATGGGTATTATATTGCGAAAGTGATTTGATGGCAAATTCCATAAAAATGCTGTCAAACGGATAAAGTACTTCGCGCCAATGCATTCCATCTTGAAACCAAAAAGCATTTTCTTCATCCTCACGACGATCTTCACTGAAAACAGTATAGTAAGGGTAAAGTTCTTCCCAACCTTCTGCTCCGGCTGGAGTTTCAATTTCAAACGGATTAGGAAAACGTCCATCGCCTTTTGTTGACATGTTACCTCTTTTTTTAAATGATAGGTTTTGGGAAACAGAAACTATTGTTGACTAGGATAGAATCTCCAATATTACTGTGTTCGTAACATCCTAAAAGAACTAACTTTTAGAACAAATTAAAGTGCCCCCTCAACACTGATACATTTATGTTTATTCCTCCCGTTTTGGTTAAAGATTATTTTTGTTGCCTCCTATTTATTACCTTGTTGCAACCGAACTCCTGCAATCAAAGTGTCCACCATTCCGCTCATGCCCACCTGACGTCCGTTACTGACCGAAACAGGTTTTTTCCTGCTCCACACAGTTTCAGGACGACTTTGCACAATCATCACGTTTTCCGGAAAAGGAATATCTTGATCGATTGCAAATTCGATATCCTGTGGTGTGCCGTAATGTTTTTCAATTTGTTTAGCCAATTTTGAAAGAGCAATAACTTCCTCATCGCTTAAACAAATCGCTTTTTGAAGTTCGTTGGTAACTGCAGTTTTATGAACTTTCCCAGTTTTGTGGTTTGGAATATATTCAATTAATTTGTTTGATGGTGTGCGTTGGCGTATTTCGAGTGTTACTTTATCCACCAAAAAATTATCTGGAGTTACTTCTCCTGATGCAACACTTTCGCCTAAGCCCCAACTCGCATCGATGGCAATTTTTGAACGATCACCGTTTATCGGATTGAGAGTAAACATTACTCCTGCAGTTTTCGAATTGGCCATTTTCTGAATGCCGACGCTGATAAAAACGTCCTCATGAACAAAATTCATGCGATGTCTATAAGAAAGAGCACGGGCGGTAAAGAGACTGGACCAACAGTCTACGGTTTGTTTGAGTACATTTTCACCGGAACATACCCACAAAAATGTGTCCTGCTGTCCGGCAAATGAGGCTCCTGGCAAATCTTCTGCGGTGGCGCTGGAACGTACGGCGACAGGCAAATCAACGACGTTACAGCATTCACATAAATTGGAGTAGGCTTCAAGAATTGAGACTTGTATTTCGGAAGGGACTGGAGTCACCCGCATCTTACTGCGAATATCTCGGCTTGCTTGTTCGACTGCGTTAACATCTTCAATATCGAGTTTATCAAGTGTCTTCTTGATTTCTTTGCCTAAACCGGTGTGTTCAAGAAATTTCTTGTAGGCCTGCGTTGTCACTGCAAAACCTGGTGGAACACGAATTCCGGCAGTTGTCAATTCACAAAGGCTGGCGTTTTTTCCGCCGATGAGAAACCTGTCATGAGAATCGCAATCAAAACAAAGAATAAACTCACTGTCAATATCATCTTTCATTTTAACCTCTTATTTTATTAGCATAAAAAAATCGGGCTGGCCTGAAATCAGCCAATGAACATCATTTTTCCATTACTTCAACACTCAACATTTCCGTATATATTGTATTTTCCATTAGCAGTTTTTCTTCACGTTGTGCTTCTGGCCATTTATAACAGAGCGGTTCAACAACAACATCCGCCCACGATTGATCTTTGATTTCTACGGGAACCATTTCCATCATCGCAATTAGAAAAGGAGCCGCTTCGATACGTTCTTTAATCAACTGTGAATGGCCCTTGACTAAATAAAGTACATCTCCGGAACCGACGATTTGCAACGCTGAAGTATCATTATGCCGTAAGTTAGCAAGAGTTCTTTTTCCCTGATCCACCGTAAATCTAATCCGCTTTGTGTCCGGAGCCAAAGTCCAAGTGTAAGCCGTATTGGGGAATCCGTCTCTCCCGACAGTCAACAACAAAGCCGGGGCACCTTCACTTAGGAAGTGTGCCAGTTTTTCTGGTAATTCAATCAAGGTATTCCAACAAATGATTCACATCCGGCAAGATCAAATCCGGTATCAAATCTGGCGGAGGGTTTTCTGCTTCTTCCGGAGTAGTTCCGCCGGTCAAAACCAGTACCGTAAAAAGTCCGGCAACCTTGCCCATCGCAATATCTTGTTGCAAACGGTCTCCGACAACAGCACCGTTTTCCGGAGGAACATCGAGAACTTTCATCGCCATTTCTCCAGACCATTTAGAGGGCTTTCCGGTTACCAACGGCTCCTTACCGGTGGCATAAGCGACAGCTTTGATAAACGGCCCGGTCGCCGGAACAAATCCGTCGGCAACCGGAATTTTGGGATCGTAATTCGTGGCAATAAAATCGGCGCCATTCCAAATCGCTTTTGATGCCAAAATCAAACTTTGCTGGCAAAAATTCGGGTCTTTGCCCATTACCACCACTTCGGCTTCCATAAATTGTTCGTGATTCAGCAAATCCAAATTTTGTTCACCCAAAGCCTCCATCAATCCCGGACCGCCGAAGGCAAGGATTTTACTTTTCGGATGGAGTTCACGAACGGTGCGGGCAGCAATAATAGCCGAAGTTAAGACCTCGTCTTCATGCGCCGGAATGCCCATGTTTGTCAGTTTTTCTGCTAGAAAATGTCTTGTATTTTGATTGTCATTTGTCAAAAAGGCGAAGCGGATATTGCGTCGGCGTAACTCTGCCATAGTGTCCGGAACGCCCGGAATTGCCTTATTTCCCCGCGCCACGCAACCGTCAATGTCAAAAACAATACCTTTGATTTTTCGTTCCATTTCTTTTTATATTTTTGAGGCCACAGATTTTCACGGATAAAAACTGGCTGACGGTGTATTACTTAAATTACAAAACCGTCAGCCATCAACCATTAATCAGTAACCATTTTATCAGTAGCCATCTGCGTAAATCGGTGGCTTATAAATATATTCAAAGCCCCAATTCAGACCAACGTGCTTTGACTTTTTTCACTACTTCCGCATCGAGTTCAATTGGAATGGGTTTTTCCTTCCACTCATACGGTATAGTCGCGTCCATCAAGAGTCTTCCAGTAATTTCCCTTGCACTGATCGGTAATGACGGATCAAGAGGAGTTGAACGCCCGCGTTTGATAACTTGCGAACGATTGGGTTGAAAGCGAAAACTGAGAGCGTACATCACACGTGATATGTCCCACGGGTCAATATCGTCATCCACCACGATTACTGTTTTCAAGCCGTATGCACCCATTTCTGTGGAAATGGCGGCAGTCAAAACTTGATCAACGTGTCCTGGATACATTTGTGTCATGGAGATAATAGCTAAGAATCTTCCTGAACCTTCCGGCGGACAGTAGCAGGATTTCAATCCAGGAATTTTCATGTTGTTCAATTGCTGCCAGAGGGTGGCTCCGTATGAGAGTGCCATCGTCATGTGAGTGTCGGTTACTGCCCGTCCGACTGTAGTTCCCCAGTGAATTGGGTTATTGCGGTGGGTGATACAAGTGATTTGAATGAAATTTCTGGGATCGGTTCCGACTCCGGAATAGTATCCTGTATATTCACCAAAAGGCCCTTCTTCGTAGAATTCTTCAGGATCCACGTAACCTTCCACTACATATTCCGCGGTTGCAGGTATCGGCAAATCGACCGTTTCTCCTTTGATCACATCCACAGGTGCGTCGCGTAATGCGCCAGCTACATCATACTCAGAAACGAAGGCTGAAACCCGAGAGGCACCCAAAATAAACAGCAACGGATCGCAGCCGCTGATAGAGGCTACCGGCATTTTTTCACCACGAGCCTGATACTTTTTGAGCATGATGTCTGCGTGTTTGCCTTTGATAAACTGCGTACCGATTTTATCTTTTTCAAGCAACTGACTACGGTAGGTGCCTAAATTCACCCAACCTGAGTCTGGGTCTTTGGTGATGATAAAATGTGCTGTTCCGTAATATGGCCCGCCATCAAGAGGATAATAATGTGGAATCGGGAATTTGTAGAGATCGATATCGTCTCCGAGCAAAATATTTTCTTTGCATGGTGCAGAATCGACCCAAGTAGGTGGGATCAAATTGTCTCCGCGCTTGGCCCATGAGTCATACAAATCAAAAAGAGATGAATCTCTTGGTTGTCCCATGATGAATGCCAAACGCTCTTCAGTCGTACAAACGCTGGTAATTACCGGTGTGCTGTAACCCTTCACGTTCTCAAAAAGCAAAGCCGGGCCACGTTCCTCTTCATTAAGTTTCGCTATGTGAGACAGCTCAAGATATGGATCTACTTCAGCGGTTATGCGCTTGACCAATCCCAGCTTTTCTCCTTCTACAATAAAATCCCTCATATCTTTCATTTTAGTTCTCCTTTACTTAGATTAATAATCTAAAGCCATTCATCTAACAGTTTGTTAAATAATCAATGAATGTAACTCTTCCTAATTTAAAGCAGCTCTCCTGTGAATGTCCGCAATTTATAAAAAAATAAATTATAAACTAATAACATTCAGTTCTAATCGAATTTTATTTTAATAAAATTACTAATGCAAGTTATTTATATGCAAATAAGTAAAAAATTACTACTTTATTGATATAATTATATTTTATTAAAGCTGGTGTATTCATATAAAGCCACAAAAACGTGTCATTTCGAGCGAAGTGAAATATCTTTCTTAATGCTATTATCCTAATATCATTAAGATTTTACACTGTCGAATTAACATTTTATGAAGTTCAGAGTTTTTACGAGACCGTCAAAGCTAATTCGTTTTTATTAAACGACAACACCAAAATTCAGCAAATACAATCAATTCGTACAAACTTTAGTACATGAAGGTGAAGATGACACCTAGGGCAGTCACTGATATTATTTTAAGAAGTATGGGGAAATGGAGGGTAAAGCTACTAGGATATATGAAAGTTCGGTAAGGATTAAAAAATATTTTGATTATTAAATTACCATATATTTTATCGACTAGCTGAAATGATGGTCACTACATCTCAGCTGCATAGTTTCTACGGACTCTTCGAAATATCTCATTCAACTATTCTTCGCTAAAGTTGATCTGCATTTAAAAAGTTGAATCAGCGTCCACCGACAAGGATCGAATCAATTTTCAAGGTTGGTTGTCCGACTGTTGTTGGAACCCAGCCACTGGCCGCACCGCACATTCCGGCTGCTAATTCCAGATCATCGGCAATCATTGAAATTTGCGACAAAACATCGAAACCTTTGCCGATGAGAGTCGCACCGCGTACGGGTTCAGCGATTTTTCCATTGCGGACTGCGTAACCTTCCTGAACCGCAAAATTAAATTCTCCCGTTCCGGGATTGACCGAACCGCCACCCATTTTTTTGGCGTATAAGCCAAATTTTATGGTGCGCAGCATTTCCTCAAAATTATCATTTCCGGGAGCAATAAAGGTGTTTCGCATACGTGAAACTGGAGCAAATTTGTATGACTCACGCCTCGCGGATCCGCTTCTGGGAATACCCACTTGTCCAGCACCGATACGGTCACTGAGGTAATTTTTGAGAATACCGTTTTCAATCAGCACAGTTTTTTGGGTGGGTGTTCCTTCGTCATCCACATTACATGAACCCCATTTGTTAGCAATGGTTCCGTCGTCAATCGCGTTCAGAATTGAGCGGCCGACACGCTCTCCGATTTTGTCACAAAAGGGTGAAGCATTTTTACGGATCGCTTCTGTTTCCAAAGGATGTCCACAGGCTTCATGAAAAATCACACCGCCGAATCCGTTCCCCAAAATTACCGGCATTGTTCCGCCATCGATATATCCGGCACCGGCCATTCGTAATGCGGACTGCGCGGCATTATCTGCTAATTCGTCCAGATTCAGCTGCTGGAAAAACTCATATCCGCCTAAAACTCCTGGACTTTCAGATGCGGTTTGTGGCCCATCACCTTTTTCGGCAACCGCTGAAAGCCGCATCCGCGAATAGCTGCGTGCATCTTCTGTCCACAATCCTTCACTATTGGCGATCAGCACTGAGCGTTTTTTTTCGGCCATATTTGCATTAACCTGACTGACTTCTGATCCATGACTACGCGTAAGTTCATCCAGTTTGCGCAGCAGCTCAACACGTTCAGCCTTGCTCACAGTTTCCGGATTAACGGCCACATGATGAATGTCCTGAATCGCCTGTTGCTCGAGGGGTTTCACTCCAGCGCTTTCACCGGCATCTCGTGATTGTCCCAGATTTTTTGTTAATTTCAGCAGATTCGCTTCATCCGGATCACTGCTGTATCCGTAATATGCTTCGTTGCCGTAAAGCAAGCGGATACCGATGCCGAATGAATTAGAGGAATTAATCTCGTCAACCTTCTTATCCAGTAAATTGATTGAAGAGGAAACAGAGTCCTCAACAAAGACTTCCGTAAAGTCCGCACCCTGTTGACGTCCGGATTCAAAAATTTTTGCAACAATATTTTCAGTGAGCATAGCGTGTTTTAAGTGATGTTTTGGTTTTTTAAAAATGTAAAATATTTATTCAATCCAGCTTACGGTAAAAAGTAAAAGGGCGCAATCCGGAAACGATTCAGACAATGTTGTATTCCGGAATCAGGCGTTTTTCCGCAAAGCGATTATAATCAAGCATGCTGATATCAACTGTGCTTGCCTTGCCGTCAAGTAGAATTTCAGCCATCAGTTTTCCGCAAATTGGCCCCTGCATAAAACCATGTCCGGAAAAACCTGTCAGCAAATGAAAACCTTCAACCGGCGTAGGACCAATGATTGGATGTGCATCCGGCGTCAGTTCATAAAGTCCGGCCTGCCGGGCCTTTATTCCGGAGTTCCCCAACAGTGGCATCCGTGCTACCGCGGCTTCAATGTGCTGCATTTCCCACTCTTGATCGATGCTTTGATCAGCACCGATTTTTTGATTCTGGTTTGACATTCCACTGAGCAGTCCGGAAGCTTCACGGTGAAAATAAAGGCTTTTTGAAAAATCTATCACAAAGGGAAATTCGACAGGCAGTTCCGGAATATTTTCTGTGACAAACCATTGTCGACGCAACGGGGAAACAGGAATTTCGAATCCAATTTCTTTGCCGAAAAAAGCGCTCCATGGACCGCAGGCATTGACGACTGTTTCGGTTTCAACCGTTCCGAGGCTGGTGCGAACTTTCCGGACTTTATTTTTTTCAACTTCAATACCGTTTGCAGAACAATCTGTCAGGCAGACCGCACCGTGACGTCGGGCGGCGTTGATGTATGCCATCACAATGCTGTTTGGATCAGCAAGTCCGTCATCCGCGTTAAAAGTCCCCCCGATTGCATCCGGAAAAAAACACGGTGCCGCCAGTTTGCGGACTTCATCTCCGGAAAGCCATTCGGTGTTTACACCCAGTGAGTGTTGAAGTTTCAGGGTTTTTTGGAAAACAGAAACGTCCTTTTCAGCAGTCATTACAAACAAATATCCGCATTTACGTACCAGCGCAGACTGTCCGGTTTCTTCCTCAAGAGAGTCAATCATGCTGAGACTTTTTTTGGAAAGCCGGATATTGACTTCAGTATTAAACTGATGACGAATACCTCCGGCGCAGCGGCCGGTTGCTCCTGTACCAAAAAAAGATTCGCGTTCCAGCAGTAGAATATTTTTATGTCCGCGGCTCGCCAAATGGTAAGCCGTGCTGGCACCCATAACTCCTCCGCCGAGAATTACAACATCAGCTGTTTTGGGTAGTTCGGACATTTTTTATAAATTGGCAAGTGTTCCGAGATTTTCACGCTCCGCATTTTTCAAGGCAATTGCGGCTGTCACTGCATCCTGCACAGCAACTCCGCAGGATTTGAAAAATGTAAGTTGATCCTGTGAGGAACGGCCGCTTTTTGCACCGTTGATGATTTCGCCAATTTCCGCGTGAATATGCTCCGGAGTTATCAAGCCCTGTTTGAGAGGAGTGACAATATCTCCTGTTTCAATCAGTGCGGATTCACGTGAATCAACAACCACAAGAGCATTGCGGATCGTTTCCCCGTCGATTTCCTGCATCGTCGGCTGGAAGGAACCAACTGCGTTTACATGCGCACCGGCTTTGAGCTGCTCAAATGAAATGACAGGAGTTGTGGATGTGGTGGCGGTGCAGACAATATCTGCGTCTTTTAAGGCTTCTGCTGATGAAGAAACTGCTCTCACATCTTTTGGAATTGGTCCGACGCCTGACATTTTTTCCGCAAAACTCTGTGCATGTTCCGGATTCGGACTGTAAACCCAGGCCTGCTGAATGTCACGTACACTGCAAACCGCATCCAGTTGCGCAACAGCCTGTTTGCCGCTGCCGATTATAGCTACGCTGTTTGCTTCCGGTGGCGCGAGCAAATCAGTAGCGACGCCAACACCTGCACCGGTACGGACCGCGGTCAGCACATCAGCGTCCATCAGGGACAGAACTTGTCCATTTTCGGCATCCAGCACAAGCAGAACCGCATGAATCAGTGGAAAACCGCGTGCCGGATTTTTACCAAAAACAGTCACAAGTTTCACCGCCATTTCACCATCGTCCAGCAACGCGGCCGGCATAGTCAGCAGAACCCCCTCCTGTTCCGGAATATGAATACGACTGCGCAAGGGCATTTCCACACGACCGCTTGATAAACGGCTGAAGGCTTTTTTGCTGGCCTCTATGGCAGCTTTCATAGGCAGTGCCTGCCGGACATCATCACAACTGAGAACACGTATTTTCATTTTAAGGTATTTTTAGCAATAGATTGAAGCGGAATTTTGAACCGAACTGAAGCGGTTAAACTTGCTGATTTAGGTGAGGGGTAGATAGCTGACTATTTACAAAAGCTTCTGCTGACAAAAAATTAAAGCTGATGGCTTCCTAATAACTCCTAAACTAATTAATATTTATCTATAAAGAAGAGAGAGCTTAATTATATCAGTGCTTAAGAAAAAAATGATTTCTTGCTTTGCAAGCAATGTGACGTTTTTATGAATTTTACTGCTTCATCAAAGATCAGTATAACTGAGGTAAGCTTTTAAAAAGACGACTGCTTTTTCGGATATTTTTGGACCTCTGCGGAAAAAGAACTGTTGTGCCATTGAATATTTTGTAACAGCGGTCGGCTTCTTTTCATTCATTTCACCATTGGCATCACGGCTTGGAGTCGTCAGCACGTTTTCCAACAGAACCGGTGTGCTGAAATCGATCTCCTCCAGTTCAGGAGTCATCCTGGAGGCTAGCATGGTCATTGGAATGTCATAAAGTGTTTCGGCAAAGAAGAAACTCAAAAACCTCGCAACTGCTTCAATTTCTTCGTCATTACGCAGCATCAACCAACTGGTGATTTCCTTGCGGAACTTCGCTAAATCCTTTTGCTTGATCCCGGAAGGATTAACACCAAGTTGTCCATCACTCAAATAGGCTTTTGTTTTTTGACGCATATATCTCAAAAAACCACCGGATTTGCGGAAGAGCTTGTAGTTCAAAAAACGTTTGCCAAAATCACGTAAAGTTGAACGACCCAACATAAGTTGAGCTAAAACCTTTTTGGAAGCACTAGCGTCTTTCAGATCTGCGGAAACCCGTTCAAAGAGCAGAATAAGTTCTTTCTGTTCATTTTCAACATCAAGCAAACGTTGAATTTCTTCATCCGTAATTTTAGCTTTTTCAACAACAACCTCTGGAGATTCTGGAACTACTTTCAGCTCAATTTCTGCAGTGTTTGGAAGTGGAGGTTTTTCAGGCGTAGGAAAATACTGCAGATAAAGCAGGACACAGGTTGCCAGAAAAAACACCAGCGTGAGCAGAGGATACAATTTTTGCAACTTCATCATTCTTAATGGTTAAGAAATTTGATTGAAAGAAAGCAGTAACTGTTATTTTAATTTTGCTTTTAAACCTGCTTGAATACGTAAAGGCAGCGCGTGTAGTTTAATAAAACCAATAGCGTCTTTTGGATCATATGCACCATGATCAGCTTCCATTGTAGCCATGTCCTCATCATAGAGGCTGTTAGGCGACTTACGTCCTGTCACCATGCAGTTACCTTTGTAAAGTTCCAAGCGAACAGTACCGTTGACTGGTCCCTGAGTTTTTTGAACCATGTCGAGCAAAATTTCCATTTCCGGAGAAAACCAAAAACCATCGTATGCCAACTGTGCAAAACGCGGCATCAGAGAATCTTTGAGATTGATCACACCGCGGTTTAAGGTTATGGATTCCATCGCCCGGTGCGCAATGTGTATAATCGTGCCTCCTGGTGTTTCATAAACTCCACGGTTTTTCATGCCAACAAAACGAGATTCCACCATATCGATCCGGCCTATTCCATGCTTGCCACCCAACTCATTGAGCTGCGTCAACAGCTTTGCCGGAGAATATTCCTGACCGTCAACCGCAACCGGATTTCCTTTTTCAAAATCAATCAGCACAGCTTGCGCTTCATCCGGTGCAGCCTGCGGAGACTGTGATAACTCAAACATTTCCTGCCGCGGTTCCTGCCATGGATCTTCCAACATACCAGATTCAAAACTAATGTGCATCAGATTTTCATCAGAACTCCACGGTTGTTCTTTGGAAGCTTTTACCGGAATTCCATATTTTTCCGCATAAGCCAGCAGTTCTGTACGACCGGGATATTTTTGGTAGAATTCCGGAATTTTCCACGGAGCAACTACCTGAATATCAGGTTTTAAAGCATAGTAGCTTAACTCAAAACGTACCTGATCATTTCCCTTGCCGGTGGCGCCGTGAGCGACTGCAACCGCACCTTCACGTTCTGCGACTTCAATCTGCTTCTTTGAAATTAAAGGACGTGCTAAAGATGTTCCCAGCAAATAAGTTCCTTCATAAAGCGCATTCCAATGAATGGAAGGCAGCACGTAATCCTTTACAAATTCCTCTTCAACATTTTCGACCAGTACTTTTGCGGCACCGGCCTTTTTACCTTTTTCGAGGATGGCATCAATGTCTTCAACTTTTTGACCTAAATCAAGACAAAGTGCGATTACTTCATAACCTTGCTGATCAAGCCAATGTACGAGTACGGAAGTATCAAGACCACCGGAATATGCTAAAACTAGTTTTTCTTTGTTCATAATTAATTTAATTGTGTTTCTGTGACTTGTTGTGTAAGCGGAGATTCTTCCGGTTCTTCGTAATTATTTGGTACTGTTTCAGAATCTGCGGGTTTTGTGCGGATCACTTTGAGGGCAACAGGACCTTTTTTGCCTGAACCTACTTCAAACTCAACACGATCGCCAAGGTTGAGAAAACGAAAACCGGCTTGTCTTATTTCAGACTGATGCACAAAAAGATCGTCACCGTTGTCCTGTTCAATGAAACCAAAACCTTTGTTTGGGTTAAACCATTTTACTGTTCCATCACGCCGAACACCTGCTTCATAAGTGGGGGGCTTTTTAGTCTGAAAGGCAAAGCCCAGCACCAGTGCAACACCAGAAAAAGCTGCTAATATAAGGGCGGTATTTTCATTTATTAATAAATCATTTGATATCTGTTCCCAGAGAGTATAGAGCAGCCCCAGCATCACAGCTGATTGAGCCGCAATGATTGCCAGCAAAGATTTGTTGTTCATGTTTTGTTGATTTTTTCATTTGTTTTTTATTAATATTCCGCCGCGGTATTTTTGTTTTATTTTTGCCCGCAGCGTTAAAATTTTCAACCGGCTTGTTCCGCCAGCCAGCGTTCTGCGTCAATCGCTGCCATGCATCCTGTACCGGCTGCTGTCACAGCTTGTCGGTAGACATGATCTTGTACATCTCCTGAAGCAAAAACCCCTTCGACTGAGGTATATGTTGTGCCAGGAGTTACTTTCACATAACCGTTTTCGTTCAAAGCCAATTTATTTTTGAACAATTTTGTATTTGGTAAGTGACCGATTGCAATGAACAATCCTGTGATCGGATGTTCTGTAACTTTTTCAGTTTTAAGGTTTTTAACTTTGAGTGATGTCATTCCGGCCATTGGATTTCCTAGCACTTCATCGACGACAGTATCCCAAAATATGGAAATTTTTTCATGATCGACGGCACGTTTCTGCATTATTTTGCTACCGCGGAATTCATCACGTCGATGAATCAGGGTGACACTTTTACAGATATTTGCCAAATAGAGTGCTTCTTCCAAAGCAGTATCTCCTCCGCCGACAACCGCAACATCTTGATCACGGAAGAAAAAACCGTCACAGGTTGCACAGGCGGAAACTCCTCTACCACTGTATTCTTTTTCGGAATCCATACCCAGCCAGCGTGCGGATGCACCAGTTGAAATGATCAAAGAATCGCAGCTTAAAGTGTCTTTATTTTCCAGTGTAAGTTTAAAAGGACGTTGAGACAAATCAACATCAATCACATCTCCGCTGAAAAATTCTGTTCCAAAACGCGCGGCCTGTGCTTTGAGCAGATCCATCATTTCCGGACCCTTGATACCTTCAGGAAAACCTGGATAATTTTCTACATCCGAGGTGATCATTAATTGCCCTCCTGCTTCACGTCCTGAGACGACAACAGGTTTTAAAATTGCTCTTGCCGCATAGATTGCTGCAGTCAGTCCGGCAGGACCGGAACCTAAAATTATTAGTTTGTGGTGTTGTTCTTTTGTTGACATTTTATTTTTTTGAATGTTGATTTTAAGCAAATTGCCCCCAACTATTCTATCACTCAAAAGCACGACACGATCAAGTCAATTCATTAATCCTCTCAATCCATGACTGCTGCAGTTTCAATTTGCGCTTTAAGTATTTGAAGGGAAAAAGAGGATTATTTTCAACGCTTCAGCCGTCTTTCCAGTTCCTGCAGTGAGAACTCCACCAACAGCGGAACAGCTTGCAGGGAACTCATAGGGCTGCCCATTTCTTCCCACTGTGCCAGCAGAATTTCCATTTCAGTCAGACTCAGTTCCTGCTTTGCAGGCAGTGCTGCATGGGTTGATACTACTTCGCAAATATCACGAATAATTTCTTCAGCCTGGCTGCGTTTACCAAAAAGTGCCAGTCGATCGATGATTTCCCGGATCACTTTGCCCACTTGCTCTGCATTGAGGATTTCTGGAATTGTATTCACTGCAAAGGTACTTCCTCCGAAAGGACTGACGGCAAATCCGCAAAGTTCCAAATACTCCAGCGACTGTTCCAGCAAAACTGATTCCTGCGGAGAAAGCTCAATTAAAAGTGATGCCTGAAAAGTCTGTAGTGCAAGCTCTTTTTTTTGCAGTGCCTCAGTATAAAAATCGTAAAGCAAACGTTCGTGCAGAGCTTGCTGTTCGATCATCAGCAGTCCTGCATCGTTTTCTGCCATGATGTAAGTTTTACGGAACTGGCCGAGCACGCGGATTTTTTGCGGAAATTGTGGTAGCGGTGAAAGCAAACGCAGATTGCGTATTTCATCTTCAGGCAGAGTTGCCGGAGTAGAATCCGAGGCTTCCGGAATTCCTGTGGAAGTGTGATTTTGTCTTTTTTGCGTAACAGGGTGGATTTCCGCAAGCGGTTTTTCGGTAGAAAATGTTGAAAGCTCTGCTGAATGTTGTTTTTTCAACGCGCCCCGCGGTGGCAGATCCCTCGACTCGGTTACGCGTTTTTTCTTTTTTGGGAAAGTCATTCCGGAATACTGACTTTCCAGAGTCAACGCTTCTTCCATCGGCAGTTCAATTTGTCCGGAAATTTCTGTGCGTGACATTTGTGAATGTGCATGTTCACGTCCGAAAAACCGACGACTCGCACCATCTTTCAAGGCACGTGAAATTTGATCCAGCAAAATAGTGTGGACTAGCTGACTGTTGCGGAAGCGGATTTCTGTCTTTGCCGGATGAACATTTACATCAATTTCTGTTGGGTCTATTTTTAGATTGAGGAAAAAAACCGGATGCTGCCCTTTTCCCAGAAAAGTTCCGTAACCGCCATAAATTCCGTGATTGATAGCAGGAGATTTAACATTTCTGTCATTCACAAATATATATTGCCAGCGACGGCTCGTCCGTGGTTTTGAAGGAAATGAGATAAATCCTGAATACTGCAGATAGGTTTCCTCATGTTTAACCGTCATTAAAATTTCCTTAAACTCTTCACCAAAAAGCTGCTGTATGCGGGTTTGCAGTTGCTGACCACCTGAAAGATTGAGCAACAGTTGCCGGTTATGAGTCAGACGGAAATGAATGTGCGGATGTGCGAGTGACTTTTGCACAAGATGCTGCTGAATGTGCTGAAGTTCTGTGGCAGTAGTTTTGAGAAATTTTAAACGTGCTGGTGTGTTGTAAAAAAGTCTTTCAACGGTTATTTTTGTACCTTGCGGAAAACCAATTTTACCCATCTGCTCGAGGTAACCGCCTTTAATAAAAATTCTGGTTGCCCCCTGACTTTCATCGTCACAAGTTAATAATTCAAAATGTGAAACTGACGCAATCGCCGCCAGCGCCTCACCGCGGAAACCTAAAGTCTGAATACGGAACAAATCATTTTCATCAATAATTTTGCTGGTTGCATGCCTTTCCACCGCAAGTTGTGCGTCGGCTTCGTTCATTCCGCAACCGTTATCAAGAATCGAAATCAAGTCCTTGCCGCCGTTTTTCACTGTAACCTGAATTTCGGTTGCTCCGGCATCAATCGAGTTTTCCAGCAGTTCCTTAACCACTGAAGCAGGGCGTTCAACTACTTCACCGGCGGCAATTTTATTGATTAATGATTCCGGAAGGATTCTGACGCTTTTTTTTACGGAAGAAGGTTCTGGCATTTTTTGTTGGCAACTTCTAAAAAATTGGAGTAGAAATTAAAGTCTAGCTTTTTGGTGAAAACGTTTCGTGTTTGTTGCTTGCGACATCGTAGCTTAAAGACTCAATCGACGCAAGATAGACTCACAAATTTTTAATGATTAGATCATTTATTTTCATCAAGAAAAGCTCACTCGTTGAGGGTGAGCCTCCTTTGCGCAACTTTGCTAAGCTGAGCCAGGCTGTGTTTAACTTTTCTTAATCAAAAAATAAAGGAACAAAAATGCGACTAAAAATTATAATTGCCGGACTCTTGACCGGCCTGATTGCTTTTGCACCACTGGCTGTAATGGCAGATGAAACAGCCACAATTAGATTCATCGTAACAGGTGATCTGTATGAATTCCCTGCTGACAAAGACAGAGGTGGATATGCAAAGCTGGCAAGCGTGGCCAAAATTTTCAAAAAGAAAACAAAAAGAGATATACAATCCTATTTGGTTCATGTGGGGGATGCATATTCCCCGTCTTTGCTCTCAACCATGGATAAAGGAAAGAGTACTGTAGAGATGTTAAATGCTGTCGGAGTCGACTATATGGTTCTCGGAAACCACGAATGGGATTTCGGTCCTAAGAATGTTAGGGAACGTGTTTGGGAGTCAAATTTTCCTGTTCTGGCGAGCAACGTAATTGATCAAGATGGACTCCCTATAGATGGTACAGTAAGGACTGCTATGATAAATGTTGGTCCATTCCGTGTGGGGATTATGGGACTTGTCACTACGCATACTAAAGTTATCTCCAGCACCGGTAGCGATACTTTTCTACCAGTACTTGATACAGCGAAGGCTTTGGCAAAGGAACTCAAAGGACAGGGTGCAAATCTGATAGTCGCTTTGGCACATCTTGATTTTGTGGAAGATATGGAACTGTTTCAAAGTGGTATTGTTGATATATTACTATCTGGTCAAGATCACTACTACATTTTCCAAGACAACGGCAAATCACTTTGGATGGACTCTGGTGAGGATGCTGATAAGGTGGGTATTGTGGATGTCCACATGAAATCCTATATGAAAAGAGGTAAAAAACGATTTAATTGGGAAGCGGACATGCGTTTTGTGGACACAAAACATATCCCGGGGGATGAAGCAATTGCTGCAAAGGTTCAAAGTTATGAAGAGTATTTGAGTAAGGAGCTTGATATTGAAATTGGAAAGACATCCACTGAACTTGACAGCCGCAAAAAGATTGTTCGTACAGAAGAAGCCGCAATTGGAAACCTGATAGCTGATGCTATGCGTGACGGGGTTGATGCAGACATTGGAATAGCAAATGGTGGAGGAATTAGGGCCAAGAAAATATATGCCCCGGGTACTATGATAACACGCAGAGACATTTTAAGTGAACTTCCGTTTGGCAATGTTGTTGTAAAACTAGAACTCACCGGCGCACAAATCTGGGAGGCTCTGGAAAACGGGGTCAGCCAGATTGAAAGTAATGCCGGGCGTTTTCCTCAGATTTCCGGAGTTAGTTTTATCTACAATCCAAAAGCAAAAGCAGGTTCTCGTATTATTTCCGCGAAAATTGGCGGCCAGCCCCTGAATAAGGGACGCAGTTATACTGTAGCCACTAACAATTACGCCGCCGGTGGTGGAGATGGCTACAAGGTTTTCAAAAAAGGTAAAGTCCTCATTGATGCCAGCGGTGCCACTCTGCTTGCAAGTATGGTGATGGATTACATCAAAGCCAAAGGTACTGTCTCTCCAAAAGTAGAAGGACGTATCGTTGCTCAGTAAAAATTAACAAGTAACAAAGCTAAAAAAGGCGGGGCGCTTTGCCCCGCTGACTCAAGTGATGTCCCGCCCAACATGTCACTGAAGCCTCCTTAAAGAGTCTTATTTTCAGGCTTAGTTGACATTCCAATTATGTAAATGTAGAATCTTATGTGGTGATTTTTGTTTGATCAAGACACGCAACTACCCAAGTAAGCAAATCCTGATCTTTCTACGCTTGACCATCATTCCTTTTGCATATTTAACGATTGCCCTTTCTTGCTGTTAATAATTATTCCAACAGCATTAAAAACGATTGCTCCTTTGTTTAAATCTATGAAGCTGTTAAAAAAGTAAAATGCTGCCCTGTTTAAGATATTTCATCAGCTGTTTGACAGGAGTAGTGCTTGCGCTTTTTTTTGCTTCACTGACTCATGCAACAGAACCGTTGGTTTTGGAACCGGAACTGGAACAGTCCGCACTGGGGTTATACTCCGACATTTTTGAAGACCCTTCCAGAGAATTGTCGCTTGACGATGTGCTTACTCCGAAAATCTCAAAGCAGTTTATTCCCGGTACTTCCGAAAATCCGAATTTCGGTTTAACAAAATCCGCATACTGGTTACGTCTTAAAATACGGAATCCTCAGGCACACCCGCTGCGGATGAAACTCCTCCTGCAGCCTCATTATCAAACACTTGCTGTTTACACGATCACTGCAAATGGTCAACGTACTACTCAGCTTAAAGATCTGGATGATTTGGTGGACAGGAAACTTAGCCGGCGAAAACTCATCATTTCAGCAATTGATTTTGCTCCTCTTGAAACTTTAACTGTTTACATCAGGATCACCAATACTTTACCGCTTTACGCCAGTCTGAGCTTGTGGCAAGACGAAGCTCTGCAGGATTATTTCCAAACTGAAGCCTATTTTCTGGGTATTGCCTGGGGGATTTTGCTATTAATTATTGGAGTGAATTTACTACTTTTTCTGTTCACAAGGGAGTTACGTTATTTTTATTACGTACTGTTTATAGGTGGTTTTCTGCTTTTCCGGATGTATGTAAACTTGTGGGGTACAATCTACCTTTCACCTGTTTCGGGCTGGAACAATTACATTATCACTGTGTTGATACTAATTTTCATGAATGCCGGTATTCTTTATTACCTCAAGATGTTCAAGATCTCCGAAAAAGCTCCTCAATTACACAAGGTAGCAAAAGGTCGGATGGCGCTGAATATCTTGTTTTTGGTTTTCCCATACTTCATAGGTATTCAGTGGACATTTAAAATCATCATGCTCACCAACATAATTTTGTTTTACTTCATGTGGGT
>Ga0209776_1000830_pt1 | contig 18327 bp, 15 predicted proteins | sample SaaInlLV_10m_DNA_3_FD_184670 | JGI IMG/M metagenome (GOLD analysis project Ga0209776, IMG submission 184670) | Marine microbial communities from expanding oxygen minimum zones in the Saanich Inlet - Saanich Inlet SI073_LV_165m_DNA (SPAdes) (version 2) | ecosystem: Environmental > Aquatic >...
ACAGAGAAATTTTGGAATGGGCGCAATTCAGAATCTCACAAAGAATGGCTACCTTGTTTTAATCCAGCATCCGGTCACTACGGAATATGAAGATAATTTTAAACATATTCAAGAGACAATAGATGCTATAAAGGAGCTCTCTATGCCTGTAATGTGGATTATGCCTAATATGGATGCAGGATCAGATGGTATAAATAAGGGGATCCGTCAATTTAGGGAGGGAGAGAATCCGAAATTTGTGCACTTTTTTAAAAGCCTTCCTATAGAGTATTACGCCCCATTACTGAATAACGCCGCCTGTATATTAGGAAACTCCTCTAGTGGTATACGGGAATCGGAATATCTTGGTACGCCAGCTGTAAATATTGGCACTAGGCAGCATGGGCGCGAAAGAGGTGGTAATGTCATTGACGTAGGATACAATAGGGCGGAAATAGTCGATACCGTGAAAATTCAGATTGAACACGGTAAGTATAAGTCTGATTATCTTTATGGCGATGGCCATGCGTCTTCAAAAATTGTAAATATATTGCAGAATTGTGAACTAGTCAGTCAGAAAAAAATTACTTACTAGGCGGGATTAGAATAATGAAAACAATAATGCTGGTAATAAATCAAGGATTTACAACGAGATATCTATTGCGGTCAAATATATTTCCCATTCTAAAAAAGTCCGGATCTCGTATTATTATCTTATCACTAGCAGCAAAAGAGCGTTATTTTGTTGAAGAATTTTCTGGCGACAATGTTTATCACGAATTATACGAACCTAAGAAGTATAGAGATAAAAATAGCAAAATCTATCAATTCTTTACTCACGCAAGACTTTATAGTTTTAATAGTAAGTATTACAATAACTTTACCAGCTATTGGAGAATGCAATATTTTAATAGTAGAGAAAGTATATCATTCGTTAAAAAAATTCTAGATTTGATACTTAGATCAACAATATTTATTCTAAGTAGAAGTATGGTTGCTAGAAAAATATTTACCAACATTGAGTCGCTTATTACACAAGAGGTTCACAGGCCTATTTTTAGAAAGTATAATCCGGATATCGTCATTACTACATCTATGGGGACATTGCCTTATGATCGTTTTATAATGCAAGAGGCTAAAAAAAATGGATCAAAAACAGTCTCACTGATTTTAAGTTGGGACAATACAACCACAAAAGGGATTGCAGGCGCATTAGTAGATTACGCAGTTGCCTGGACAGAAATAATGCGTAATGAATTAATTAAATATCATGATTTGATGTCTAATAGAATTTTTGTTGGTGGGGTTGTTCAATATGAAGAATATTTCAAAAAAGATAATCTGGTAACAAAGAAAGATTTATTCAAGAAGCTTGATCTTGCAATGGATAAAAAGACTATTTTCTTATGCTTGGAAAGTCCTACTGCCTATAAGTGGAACCCCAATATATTACGTATTCTTGCAGAGAATATAAAGAGTGATGAAATTATTCAATCATGTCAATTGATCGTTCGACCGCATCCAATTTATTTCAGGACGGATGGGAAAATATTAGTGTATGAAAAAGACTTGAACGAACTTAAAAAAATTGAAAAAGAGTACTCATTCATCAAATTTGATTATCCAGAGGTTCTGTCAAATTGTATAAGTTATGATATGCCAGCAAGCGAAACTTATAAGCTAGGAGCTTTGCTTGAATACTCTGATGTTCTGTTATGTTTTTATTCCAGTATGAGTATTGAGGCAAGTATATTTGATACACCAGTGATTAATCTTGAGCTTTACCATAAGCGAAATCTATCCAATAAAGTGATGGCGAACCATACACACAATAAAAGAATACTTTCCACTGGAGGGGTAAAGTCAGTTACAACTAGAGATGAGTTGATTAAGTCCATTAATAATTATCTTGAAAAACCAAACCTTGACAGCGGTGGAAGGTCATTAATTGCTGAGCAAGAGGTGGGGCCTAATATAGGGTTTGCATCAAGCAAAATAGCTAACTATATTTTAAAACTTAAATAACAGGAGTGTACTTGAATGCATTATTTAAGGCATTTGTATATGTACGTACTATATACAAATGGCCAATTAATAATTAATGAATATTCAAGTTATAAAATTAATGCGTAAACCAACAATTATATATTACAAAATTATGAAATATCGCGAAGAAAATTTGCAATATTTGTATGATACTTTTGATGTAATCGAATTAGATGATCCATCTCAAGACGACACAGAGTCACTGGGAAGGGCTGAAATACTTCTTGCTCCATTGGGGTATGTAGTTGATCAGTCAAAGATTGACAGATGCATAAGATTAAAAGCAATTGGTTCAAATACAACCGGACACCCTCATATTGACGTCAAATATGCGAAGAGTAAGGGTATAGCGGTCATCACTCTTAAAGATAAAAAATCATTTTTAAACAAAATAACCCCAACTGCTGAATTGACATGGGGCCTTATTGTTGCAATTACTCGTAATCTTTTGCCAGCAACAAAATCAGTTGGTGCTGGTCAATGGGATAGGAGGCCATTTGGCGGTAGAAAAATGCTATCTAGAATGTCTATCGGCATTGTGGGTTTGGGGCGACTTGGATATAAAGTAGCTCATTATGGACTAAAGTTTGGCATGGAGGTGAAATATTATGATCCACATGTATCCTCTGGCTACCCCGGTTTGAAAAAAATCGAAAGTTTGGATAGACTTGTGGCTGAGTCTGATGTTGTATCAGTTCATGTGCCGCACGAACCTGATACAGAATGGCTTTTTTCAGAAAATGTTTTTCAAAATTTTAAGGATGGGTCTTATTTTATTAACACCTCTAGAGGTGAGCTTGTAAATCATCAAGCGCTGTTGAATTCACTAAAATCTGGAAAGATAGCTGGTGCAGCAATTGATGTTTTTGAGGATGAATTTCAATCAGATTTTCAATCAAAGATGGTGCTGCATGACCTTTGGAAATTTTCTCAGAATCATTCAAATGTAATTATAACCCCTCATATTGCCGGCTCTACATATGACGCATGGTTTGAAACAGAGAGGTATACTCTAGAAACACTCAAAAATATACTAAATGGAACTAAATTGATGCACGAAAATCTTCCGGTTATGCAGGGGGTGGCTTGGGCAATTATTCCTGGAAGAGGTGGGTCAAAATCTATTACACTTAAAAATATGGCCAAATTGAATGGAAAGCCATTGATAGAATATGCAATAAGTGCGGCATTCGCTTCTAAAATGATATCTAACACAATATGCTCTACTGATAGTAAGATTATTGCATCGTACTGTCGTGAAAGAAAGATAGAAGTACAACAACGACCAGATTTCTTATCGACAGATAATGTATCAACAGTAGATGTACTACTATATGTAGTCCAAGAGATAGTAAAACATCAAAAGAAATTGCCAGAGTTTATTGTTTTACTTGAACCAACCTCTCCTTTTGTAACAACAAGGCAAATTGAGCAGTGTATATCAACTCTTTCTGCTGATAACACAGCAGATTCTGCACAAACTGTTACAAAGGTCAGCTCAAATAGTCATGCTTATAATCAGAGGTATCATGATGAGAATGGTTCAAATTTTTTATATATACAGGAAAGAAATGTGTGCATTAATAAACAACTCAAACCAGAATTTTTTATTCATGGAAATGTTAGAGTAATAAGAACAGAGTCACTTATAAAAACAGGGAGTCTTTTTGGGGAAAGGTCGATACCGATTGAAATCTCCAGATTTGATGCTATGGATGTAGATGGTCCAGAGGATATGACATTGGCAGAAAGTATGATAAAAGCTGGAATAATTAAGGTGAATAAATAATGAAAAAAATATCAGTAATTATTAATGCAAGATTACAATCATCTAGAATGCAAAATAAAATGATTAAGCCTTTTTTTGGCACCGATCTACTGGAAATAGCCTTGGAAAAATTAGATAAATTAGATTTTTTTGAACACAGGTTTCTTGCAGTTAATGAGAGCGAATTAAAGAAGAAAGCGCAAAAATTTAGTAATATTGAAATTTTAGAAAGAAATCTGGAGGCGGTTTCTCCTGGTCCACATCATCCCATGGTTACCTTTGAGCACTACACAAGAGTGCCAACTGAATACTTTTTTGTAATAAATTCATGTGCGGCATTTTTGTCAATTGAAACAATAAAAGCAGCTTATGATGTATTTCAGAAAACAAACTACAACTCATATATTGCCGTAGAAAAAACCAGAGATTGGACCTTTAGTGATGATGGTAAACCCTTAACACATAAAAATCCAGATACATTTCAAAATACGAGTGACGGACAGTTCTTTTTTCGTGCCACACATGCATTTTATATTGCAAATAAAGATTATTTTAAAAACAATGATGGCAAGCTTTGGAATTTGCAAAAGAATGATCCGTATTTAATAGAAATGCCAACAGATGAGGCATTTGATGTGGATACTGACATAGAATTTGACATATCACAATATTTGTATGGTCTAAAACAAAAGTAATAAAGTGGAATATGACATCGTATTGTGCTTTACTACCTTTAGACGGTGTGGGGTTTACCTTCCTATAGTAAAAGAATTGGGCGAGAAGTATAAAATAGGCATATACAGCTATCCAATTAATAAGGCTGACAAGGGTAAGGTTCTTAAAAATAATAAGCTGTTTCTTGACCTGTTATACAAACATGGGGCGTCTTGTGTTGTGTCACATAAAAATAGTTGTAAAATTCTTCTAATTCCGCAGTGGCACTATGGGGTTAATATTGAATCTTTATTCTCAGAGGTGGCGCCTGATAAGTTTTATTGGTTAGTTAGCTTAGCAATGGGAAACTATAATTATGAAAATCTATATTCACATGTACCTGATAAAATTTTAGTGATGGACGAGCGGTTTTATGAATATAGATTGTCAAAAAGACCTAAAGAAAAAAAGATTAATATATCAAGTGAAAAGATTATTGAGGTAGGCATACCTTACCAGAAGTATCCTTATTTTAAAGAGCTCTCTATAGACTACATTATCGCAAATCCAACGCCTTTTAGTTTTCAAGACTCTAAAGATAAGTTAATATATCTTAGTAATATTGAATTATTACTAAACAAAATAAAGTGTAATGATGTTGTTGCCTATAAGCCTCATAATGCATCTGGAATCGACTCTTTATTGCATCCAAGAGTTTATAAACTTATAAAGCTATTTCCGTCACCTGTTAGACGGGTTTTTTACTTTACCTCTAAACTGATGTTAAAAATAAATATAACTGGACATACTAGAGAATTCTTATTGCAGATATTAATAATTCAACAGTATGAAAAAATGATGAAGAGAGTTGTAGCTTTATCTAGCTTAACCAAATATCACAATTTTAACTTGGAAATATTTTTGCCTATTGTTAAAAAAGGTTTAATCACGGGAAGAAGTAATAGTATATGGCACGGATTGCATGCGCAGATACCCACGTATAATTGCGTTTCTGACAAGGTAACAAAGGTTAGTAAGGTCAAGATGCACTCCTTTAATATGACTTATTTTAATCTTCAATGCTGTAATGGCATCCTAGACTTCGATAAACGTAAATTTGAAATTATTTCAGATGAAGCAAGGGGTGCTGATTTTATGCGCATCTTAACATTAGAATTAGGTAACGATAAAAATGAGAGAACTGCATAAGAAAATGGTGCATTTGGGCGTGAATATTTTGAATATAAAAAAGGCTTGGGAAAGAGGTTTTTTTGATAGACCTATCTACAAAGGTGAAAAAAATAAATATATGCTTATCTTTTTCTCGCGAACAGTCCCTTGCCTGAAAGATCAATACACGGTATGAATAATAACTTATGAAGCACTTAAGAGAACTATATACATATTTTCTATTCTTTAAAAAATATATTGGAGTCCAATTCCATATTTATGTATTTGTGTTTTTTATAGTGGGCTTTATAGAGGTTGTTGGAATTGCATTATTTGCCCCACTTTTTTCTACCTTTGGCTCTAGTGATCAGGAGCCCGATAAGATTACAATTTATTTTAATGAGTTTTTAAAGTGGCTTGATCTTTCTCAAGATTTGACAACCACTTTACTGGTTATAGTTACAGTATTTTGCCTGAAGGCTGTTGTTTTATATTCTGCTGAAGTTTATGGATTTCAAATCTTAGGCCGATTTTCCTCTAGAATTAGAAAGAATATAATAAATTCAATTTCAAGCATGAACTATGATTTTTATCTTTCGCAAAATACAGGTGATTTAACTAATATCGTTACAACTGAAACGGGCCGGACTATAAATGCATTTAAGAAATACATTCACTATATTGCGGAAACTATAAATTTATTTGTAATGATTATAGCGATTACGTATTTAGGCTTTGAGGCATTAATATTGATTTCTATATTGGGAATTGTGTATATGATTTTAACCAAAAGATTACTGATGAGATCAAAGAAGCTCTCTACTGGGGTTACTAAACATAATGGAAAGCTACAAAACTCCATAATTCAGATGCTTCAATCATATAAATATTTAAAAACTACAAATAGATTTGATCAGATTAAAGTAACCAAAAATATTAAAACCATTAATCTATCTCCAGGGGAAATTACACATATTTCTGCAACTGCTGAATTTAGCTTGGCATTGTTATTGTCACTGGTTAGAAAAATTCCGTTTATTGATCCTAATGTGACAACGGATCGACAAATATATAGAGGAATGCAGCTTCGAGGAAAGCGTATAGGGATATTTGGATTTGGAAGATTAGGCAAGAAAATGGCACGTTATGCCGAAGCACTGGATATGGAGTGGGTATCTTTTGATAAGAATGATACTGAAAAACATAAAAAGAGCCTATTGGAAACGAGCGATATTATTAGTATTCATTTGCCATTGTGTAAAGATACAGTTGATTTTTTTGACACCCAAGAGTTTAGCACTATGTTAAAAAAACCCTTTATTATAAACACGTCAAGACCTCAATTGATTAATAAAAAAGCCCTTATTAACTCCTTGAATAATAATACTATATCGGGATTGGCAATGGACTTTATAAGTTACAACGCAGACAATAAGTGGGATGCTGATTTAAGAAAATATTCAGGTAGTAAATTGTTGTTAACCCCTCATATTGCAGGAAATACCTACGAGTCAGTAAGTGAAGCATCTGAGGTGGTTGTAGATAAATTTCACTCCCTTGTGTAGTTTGGTATTATTATTGCTGTCATAGATTGGAGAAAACTCCAGCACTAATCGAAATCTCACATGTTTAATATTCTGGATCAGCAGCCTTCTTTTATTTGCAATAAAATTAAATTATGAAAAAATATTTGCTTGAAATCATCTTTCTTCTAGGGAGTGACAAAAGAAAATTACCATACATAGTGCTATCTTTTTTAATACTGTCTACTCTTGATTTGGCAGGAGTTGCATTAATAGGCCCGTTTATAGGGGTTGTAACTGATGCTAATTTTACGGATAGTTTTATAATAAGATTAAATACCTGGAATGTCTTTTTTCTTGATAAAGATAATATAATCCCGTATATGAGCCTTTTATTGGTCTTAACTTTTTTCCTAAAGTCATTATCAGGATTAGTGATTCATTATATTATCTCAAAGTTTAGTGTAAGCCAACAAACCAGATTGCGTGTACTATTGATAAAGTCATATCAACAACTCCCTTATACGAAATATCTTGATAGGAATAGTTCAGAGTATATACATAGCGTGCAATTGCTTGTCAACCACTATACCAAGGGTATCATTTTCAATTTGATGAAAATGTTCAGTGAAGGGGTTGTTGCAATACTAATAATATTATTTCTAATGTACTCTAGTACAAAAGAAACTGTATTATTGATATGTGTATTGTTGCCGTTTATATATTTTTACGACAAGTTATTCAAAACAAAGGTTCAAGCCTATGGCCGTATAGCTAATGATTCTTCGTCGAAAATAATACAAGGGATACACGAAAGCGTACAAGGCTTGAAAGAGGTTCGAATTTTAGGTTGTGAAGAATATTTTGTTGATAAGGTAAAGGGCAGCTCAGAAATATATGGAAATGCTCACATAAAATCATCAATTATTGGAAGTATCCCAAAATATTTTATCGAATTCTTGATGGTTGTATTTGTAGTCCTCATGGTGTATTTAATAAGTAGTGTTGATCAAAGCAATGTTTCAATTTCTACAACTTTAGTGACATTTGGTGTGGCCGCTGTAAGATTGACGCCAATTACTAGTACATTTTTAAAAGGATTTAGTACATTGCGCTTACATCGAGATAGTGTTAGCAGGCTTTATTTGGATATAAGAGGAATTGGTAATAACAATAATAACAAAAATAATATATCTTCTAAATTAGATAGATTTGAGACAATGTCTCTTAATAAAGTTTCGTATAGTTATGATCCCTTAAAGCAGAAGAATGTAATTAATAATCTCAATATGACTATATCCAAAGGTCAGGCAATAGGCATAATTGGGTCTTCCGGAAGTGGAAAAACAACATTGATAGACTTAATTCTAGGCCTTCTCAACCCTTCTTCTGGAAATATTTTTTTAAATGGTTGTAATATAAATAAAGATTATGGTAGATTGCAAAAATTTACGGCATATATACCTCAAGATATATTCTTAATTGATGATACTTTAAAGGCTAATATAGCGCTTGGCGTGCCATTGAGTGACGTTGATAATGTAAAACTTAATAGGGCTATATCAATGTCTAAGGTAGATGAATTTATCGGTAGGATGCCGCTAGGCATAAATACAATTGTTGGTGAATCCGGCATTAGGCTATCTGGCGGACAAAAGCAGCGTATAGCTCTGGCTAGAGCTTTTTATTATGATAGAGAGGTTTTAGTATTTGACGAAGCAACCAGTGCATTAGACAATAAAATTGAAGCTGAAATAATAAAAGAGATAAACGATCTTCGTGGATCTAAAACTTTAATTATTATAGCTCATCGTTTATCTACAATAAAGAGCTGCGATTATATTTATAAATTAGATCGTGGCCAGGTGGTATCCCAAGGAAAACCTGAGAATGTTATATAAAATATCTTTTGTATAATCATGAAAAAAAATACTAGATTTAAATTGTTTAGTCAGATGTCAATAAATGATTCGTTAGTCTTTATTGAACAAGAAATCAATAGACAAAAAAAAACAAGTTACTACATCGAAATTGACAAATTAAGGTATGTACGCATAAGTTCAATGTTTAATTGTATTTCAAATTATAAGAATTGCAATCTAAAACTACTGGTTTTGTTCAGTATAAATAAAATTATTAAGTTATTTTTCCTAGTTCTAAGTGGGAAGGTAGTGAAGTTTTATTCCACTGCTGATATACTCCATATACGAAATAACTTGAGTGTATTTTATTTAGACGACATGATAAGGTTTAAGTTTTTCATTAGTGGAGGGGTAAGAGGTCCGGAAAATATTAAGAATGAAATTGCTTTTTTTAAAAAAAATCAGAATACAAAATTAAATTTGGTAATGCCAAGATTATTAAATAAATATGATAAAAATGGATTTCTTGGATATTCTGATAGTGTAATTTTGGGAAGGCCAATTGATTGGAGTAGCAAGGAAAGTAATTCTATGACTAAAAGCCTGCTCAATATTATGCTGAACTTTTATGCTGATAATGGGGTTGAATGGTGCTCTATTAAAGAGAGATTTCCTGTTTTATATCAAGAGCTTGTTGATAAAAGTCAGTTTGATAGGGGTAATATTTTAGAAATTCTTGAAAAGAAAATTGCTTGCTCCATCATCCATGGCGATTTGTCATTGGGAAATACACTAATGGATAATGCAGGTAAATTTTATATTATTGATTGGGAGTTGTCAGTTTTTGGATCAATAGTCTATGACTTGGTCAAGGTTATTGCGCATAAGCCTTTTACCATGGAGATAGTGGAGAGTTTTATAAATGAAAACATTGATAGAAGTAAATTAAATTCATCGAATGTGTCAAGTTTAAGTGAGCAGTTTAAGCTAGCAAAATTCATTAAAAAAAATAAAATAGTTTGGAGGGAAGGGTAATGGGATTTATAGATAAAATAACATCTACTAAGGGGTCTTATCAAGATAAGAGGAGTAGTAATGATGATAATTGGGAGATGATAGCTACCAAACTATCTGGATCAAATAATTTATTAGATGTGGCATGTGATGCAGGTTTTTATTCTATAAAAGCTGCTAAGTTGAATCTTTTTGTTTTTGGATTTGACATTTTAACTAATTCATTAAAAAAAGCTAGAAAAAAGGCAAAAGAAAAAGGCGTCGAAGGGAGTGTGGTGTTTATGGAAATGTCCATATCACCTGAAAATATAAGAAATCTACCAGTGTTTGATTCAATTTTATGTTTATCAGTATTTCATCATTTTGTGCGATTGCATGGTGAGAATAACGCCAAAGCAATGGTAGTGGATCTTTTTTCAAAGTCCGCCAAAAGTTTATTTTTACAAATTCCAAGCAAGATAGGTAAATATAATAATAAATTATCTATTGACTTTAATGGTAGAAAAGATTTAGTTGATAGGTATATTCGAGATATTTTCGTCAATGTTGATTCATGTGAGGTGGTATATTTGGGTAAAAAAGTTGAAAAGCCTCCTACAGAAGAATATAGGTTTTTATACCAAATAAATAAACATGATAATTAATAATGTTTCTGGATAAATTTTTTTTATTTTTAGTAAGCCCTGTATTTGGTTTTTTTATAAGTCTCAGTCAGATTGAACTACTAGGTTATTTACTTAACACCTATTTTCAACTGTATTTATTGGTGTTGTTATTTCTGTCTAGAGTTGTAATAGTAACTCCTAATATGTTATTACAACATTCAAATGATAGCTCACTTTTGAATGTTGCAAAGCAGAATTTTAACAAGTATCTTTTAGCGTTATTGTCTATAAGAATAGAACTAAAAACATTTAAAATTTTTTTATTTTTATTTTTATTTTGTACAATCGAGTATTTGCATTTAATTAATGGTAGAAGTGGTATTGATGGCCTTTCGGATATAAGAATGATCTTGTATAGCCCCTTATATGGCAGTATACTTTTTTTTGTATTTTATTCTCAATATCTTTACACATTAAGTGTGCCAACTGTTCAAGCACTTATTGCATTCACTGTTAAACTAACAACTTATTTCTCTATATTTTTCATAATATATTGGATATTGTTATTCAATGGGCAATGTCTTGTCTAGTTCAAATATGGAGAAAATTAAAAAATATAGTAACGTTGATTTAGAAAGTAACTTCAGAAAGGGGAGGGGTGGTATTTTTAGGGCGCTACTCAAAAATAAATATTTGCGTTATATTATATTAAAAATTCATTCGATAACTTTCAATATGCTACACGGCCTTTAACTTATTAATGGTAAAAAAATCTTTAGAGAAATGTGTTTGTGGGCTTAAAAGACTTAAGCAAAATTTTCAAAAAAAACTCCATTATTTAGAGGGGATGAATAAGAATAAAATTTTATCAATAAACTTGATAAAGGTAATGCTTCTAATTTCGGTTTTTTCATCTCTTTCCATCTTAAAATTTCTGTCATCAACTTTTTTGGATTTTGGAAGCTCTCTATTTCACTCTAATTACTCCATTTGGGTTTTGTTATTTTCATTCTTTATTGTTAGTCTTTCTGGTCTTTATAAATTTTTTTGGAAATTTAATAAGCACTCTATTATGTTGTTCTTGCTACCTATTACTCTTTTGCTACAAGAGAATATTGGCTACGTTTTATCTTTTAGGCATTATGGACTTTATTACATAGAGTTTTTCTTTTGGTTTGCTTTATTGTATTTTATTATTGAAAGAATTTTACTTAGTAGAAAGGATCTTCTTGTATCAAATTTATACTTTCTTTATAAATGCTACATTACACTCTGTTTGTTTGTTTCTATTTTCTTTATTATTAATAAAGTTGTATTTCCAGAAAATCCTTATATTAACACAGGGTTTCTTTTTGGGGAGAATCATATTTCTTATGTAGCTACCTCGGCCGTACTTTTGTTATTATATTATCCATTTAGATTTTTTAAAAAACCACGGAATAAAAATATTGCATTGGCTTTATTGATTGCAACTCCGTTAGCTGTTGGAAATATTGGCGGCATTGTTGCGATAACATCCATATGGCTTCTTTATTTGAAGGCATGGAAGGCTTTATTGACAATTTCTGTAGGTTTAATTTACTTGTATATGCATACTGGTGACAATGGACTTTATCAATTTTATCTCATGTTTACTTATGGCATGACCTTTGACCCGCTGCTTGATCCAAATTACGTTCTTAACTTAAATAGCCAATTAACAAGTACTTATATTAGAAATGCAACTAATATGATTGCAATAGAAGAATTCTTGAATAATCCGCTGTTTGGGACTGGCTTGTATCGAATAAAACAGGAGTTGAGATATGCTGGATATTGGTCGCATTCATGGCTATTGATTACTCTTGCTTCATATGGAATTTTTTCATTTATTTTGGTATTATCTGCATTATATTGTAGCTCAGGTTGCGGTAATAATTTTAAAAAACATGGGTATGGGGTTTTGGTTATACTATCTATCATGACAGGGGTATTCGTCCCTGAAGTGTATCTATTTTTTACCGTATTGTTTATATTGTATAGATTTATAAATATTGTAAATAATGAATTAACTTCAAAAACTATCACAAGCAATACGCAGTAAATTTTTATAAAAATAATAAGGAAAACATGAAATCAATTTTAATTCTCGGCGGCGACGGTTATCTGGGCTGGCCAACTGCCATGCACTTTTCTAATCGTGGATACAAAGTAACAGTTGTTGATAATTATTTTAGGCGTAATGCATGTACTGAGTTAGATACCGGCATGCTGTACCCTGTGCCAACACTTATTGAGCGTGCAAAAATTTGGTATGAGCTGACAGGGTATGAAATTAAAATAATTATTGCTGATCTTTCAGAGCCATCCGTAATGCGTGAAGTGTTCAAAGGAACTCTTAAATACCACTGGGCGGTGGATTATTCATTTTCTGGCGTACCTGATACTGTGATACATTATGCCGAGCAGCCTTCTGCGCCATATTCTTTAATAGATTATAAGCACGCAGACATTACTTTAATTAATAATTTAAGAGTGACTAATAATTTATTATGGTCAATTAAAGATATTTCGCCAGATACCCATCTTATTAAACTTGGAACAATGGGGGAATACGGTACGCCAAATATTGATATTGAAGAAGGTTGGCTGGATATAACCCATAACGGGAGGCAAGATAAATTTCTTTACCCTCGTCAAGCTGGTAGCTTGTACCATACTACAAAAATAATGGACACTGATTTGATGTGGCTTGGGGTACGTATGTGGGACTTAAAGGTAACAGACCTGATGCAAGGCCCAGTGTACGGTATTGAGACTGATGAGTCCTCTTTCGATAAAAGGTTGAATACTATTTTTAATTATGATGAAGTATTTGGTACAATTGTAAATCGCTTTATTGTCCAGGCGGTTGTTGGCTACCCATTAACTGTTTATGGAAGTGGCGGACAAACTAGAGGGTATCTTAATATTAAAGATACTTTGCAATGTGTACATCAGGCAGAGATGATCCAGCCAAAGAAAGGAGAGTTGAGAATTTTCAACCAAATTATGGAAACATTCAGTGTTAATGATCTTGCAAACCTAACGAAAAAAATTGGCAACCAAAGAGGGGTTAACGTGGAAATAAAATCTGTTCAAAATCCCAGGAAAGAGTCTGAAAATCATTATTATAACCCCAAGTACCAAGGCTTAAAGGATTTAGGAATCTCTCCGAACCTGCTTACTGACGAGGTGATGGGTAGACTTTTTTCTATAGTGGAAAAATACAAAAAAAATATTCGTAAAGATGTTATTTTTAAAGGAATAAAGTGGTAAATAAAATGGTAAATAAAATGAGAAGTAGGCTTGTTTATAAGTTCGCAAAATATCCAAATAATCAGAATATAAATGAAATAATAGACTCAGCTTTAAGGTTAGAGAAAAAACTATCATTCGTTAATATTGATGAAATAAGTATTTCTGAATATAATTCAAGATACTTCGGGAATTATATTAATACTGCAGAAGATAGAATATTAAACTTACAAAAATATTGTTATATCTTATCTTGGGCACTAGAAGGCTTGAATAAGCACAAGAAGAATGTGATACTTTTGGATCATGGTGGTGGCCATGGAATGATGTCACTATTAGCAAAAGAGCATGGTATTGGCACAGTTATTCATAATGACATCTATCCTATTTCTAGTGAAGATGCTTGCAAGATTGGAGAGTTTTTGAATATTAGAGCAGATACTTACGTGCCTGGCACAATAGATGATGTCATTCAATATTTGAATCAAAATAACATGGAATGTGATGCTATAGTAAGCTACGATGTAATAGAGCATATTTATGATATCGATGATTTTTTGCAGAAGTTACATCTCCTTTCGCCAGGTAGAATGAGTGTATTCATGGGTTCAGCTGCGAATGAGCGCAATCCATTTATTGATCATCGATTAAAATCCATGCATAGAATTTTTGAAAATAGGGATCGCGCTCCAAAATATGGAAGAAAGCCTACAGATGCTACACGGGCGATAAAAGATTTACGTAGAGAAATTATTGTTAAATGTTCTTTTAATCTATCAGTCGATGAAATTGAAAGTTTGACAGGTTTGACACGAGGAATGGTTGTAAACGATATACATGAAGTTGTTGAAGAGTATTGTAAAGCAAGGGTTTATCCAAAACCCCCCTTACACCCAACAAATACATGCGATCCTTATACCGGCAATTGGTTTGAGCATTTGATGGATCCGGATCAGCTAGTAAAAACGTTAAATGCAACAGGTTTTGACACTAAAGTTGTTAGTGGTTATTACAATAGTCCGAAAAATATACCCATTAAAATTATCAAATCTATACTTAATCTAATTATTAGAATGATGAGAAAAAAAGGATTATTTTTTGCTCCATATTTTATTTTAATGGCTAGAAAATAGTGCACTCTACTGATTTTTTTTCATGCCATGGGCTGGCAGATGATGACGTTGAAGAACTAAAATTTCAGGCGTTCAATTTTTTACAAAAATGCCGCAATAAGAAGGGTGAGTATTTACTTACCCCATTGTCTGATAGTTCTCCATTTACTCAAACTTTTGCAATATTTTTATTGCATTTTTTAGGAAAGTTGAATAAAGAGAGTGTTAATTATGACGAGGTTTCGATTAGTTTAGTCGAAGGGTTGTATAAATATAAAAAAGAGCGTGAGTCTGTAAAAAAAATTGATCGAGATAAGTACTTCATGCAGTTGTTTTCATTTGTGTTAAGTGCTTTATATTTATTAAATAAAACTAAGGAATACCCTCTTGAAGAGTTAATTGTTCAACTTTTACCAGATGATATGGAGCAGTATTTAAAAGAGGTTGGTAGTTTTCAGGGTGTTTCTCAGAGTGGTAATTTAGCAATGTGCATGGGGGTGTTTTCTATTTATGCCCGTGATGTGTTAAAAAAAGATACTCAAATTCTAGTTAATGATTGGGTTGTTTCGCATTTGGAGGCAATGAATGATAATGGTTTTTGGGGAGAGGGTAAAACTACTCACCTTCAGTTTCAAAATGGTTACCATCAATATGAAATATTTGAATATTTGGCTGTTCACAATCATGGTGCAAAGAATGCTGCAAATCTAGTGAGGAAGACTTCGGATATAAGAGGTCAATATGCCCCTTATTTTGGCGGTAGCGGGTGTTATGATTATGATGCGGTAGCCATTTTGACCGCACCAGAATTAAGTTTGAGTGATAAAAATAAGACTTTATTAATAAAGACAGGCAATACCATTTTAAGTGAGAGAAATAGTGATGGTGGATTTTCAGAGTCTCAGTGGAGAAGGCCGCTTACTATAAAATCACTTTTTTATGGTGTGCGTCATGTGGTTGGTGTGAGTGGCGATTTAAGAAAAGAAAGGGCAAGATATTTTGCCTCCATGCTACTACCCAAGAATAATAGGCTAGATACTCACTGGACAAAGCACTCTAGACAATGGTCAGAGTCAAATCTATGGGATACATGGTTTAGATTATTAACTATTGCTAGAATAGATATAGCACTTGATTGTAAAAATAGCAAAAGATGGGGTTTTATTGACTTTCCAGGCATCGGCTTTCACCACTTTATGGTTGACGATACTAAATGATTGTATATTATATTTCTCCTTCTGTAATTCCATCAAGGACGGCCAACTCTATTCATGTGATTAGCATGTGCGAGGCTTTGACTCAATTGGGCTATAAGACGGTACTATTTTTTAAATCTGACAATCTAACCAAGGCGGATAGTAATAAATTCATTAATCAATTTTACGGCGTTAATAGTGATGGAATTGAGTTGAATGAGTATTCTAGTAAAACAGCAAGAGGTGTAGAGTTTTTTATAGCTATTCTCGCCCTGTCTCACTTTATTATCGATACCGCAAAAGGGCGAACTCCTAAAATAGTTATTGCAAGAAATCTATATGCCGCTTTATTATTTGGAATTTTTCTACGTAAGAAAGTTGTTTATGAAACTCACTCCCCAGAGTGCGGATTTAGAAAAAAAATACAAAGACTCTTGCTTAATTCGCCTAAAATTTATACGGTGGTCATCTCTAATGCGCTAAAGAAGATTATTTGTGAATTTCACTGCATACACGACAGGAATATTCATGTTTTTCATGATGCAGCTAGGGCAGGGGCTCAAAAATTAAATAAATTACAACGTATAGAGCAGAGACGAGAGTTATTTGAGCAAAAAATTGAGTTAAAAAAATATAAGAATTTTATTGGATACTTTGGGCACCTTTATGCAGGACGTGGTATTGAAGTTATACAAGGGGTTGCAGAGAAAAATCCAGAGCAAGCATTTGTGATATACGGTGGTAATGAGGGGGAAATTAAAAAATATAGATGCGATAATCATATAAAGAATATTTTTTTCATGGGACATATTTCTCCAAATTTAGCTCATAATGCAATGAGATTGATGGATATTTTATTAATGCCTTATCAAAAAAACGTGTCAGTTGGGTTAAAGGATGTGGATACATCAAAGTGGATGTCTCCAATGAAAATGTTTGAATACCTATCAGCCGGAGTTCCTATTATTTCGTCAGACATGCCCGTATTAAGAGAAATTTTAAAAGATGGTGATAATGCCATATTAGTAAGCCCTAGTGACATAGAGGCCTGGTCAAATACTTTGCGAAAGATAATTAATAATCCGGATCTTGCTAATGGTTTGGGCTTTAATGCATATTGTCAATATAAAGATAAACATACTTGGAAGTATCGAGCAAAAGGCATGGTTGATTTGCTACTCTAATGTTAATTAGAAAGATATTTATCATTGTCCCATCTGCGATAGATGCTAGCCCAATAAAAGGGGCTGCAGCTCTCGCCAATGCTCTTTCTAAGCATATGTCGGTGACGTTTATTACCTTAAAACATTGTGATAAGGATTTTGATTTGCTTAATGATAGGGTTTGCTGGATATCTTTAGAGAAATATAATTGGTTTACAAAACTCAAAGAATTGCGTAATTTGTTAACTTTGTCTGGAGATAGGAGTTCTGTGGCCACCATTTCTTCATGTTTTTCTGCAGACTTTATGAATAGCCTATGTGTTGATTATGTGGCAATAACGTGTTCTAGTGTACGCGGCAATTTGCCAGTAGTTTATTCTAATAACTATGGGTTTATGGGTAGATGGCTGGCTTATTTTCATTTAAAGCGCTTAAAAAAAATAAATCAAGTAGTATCAATGACAGTTGATATGTCAAATCAGGTGTGTAAATATATTAATAAAGAGTCACCAATTATTGGTAATTTTATTGATGAAAGTAGTCTTGCTGTCTATAGGCAAAAACAGCTAAATAAAGGAACGTATCGATTAATTTTTTCTGGATCGTTGATTTATGGAAAGCAACCGTTAATTCTTATTGATACAATAGCCTCTTTGGATAAGAGTGGCATGAATGTTAGGTTAGATGTATTTGGAGATGGGGTGTTATTAAAGACCTTAAAAAAAAGAGCTTTGGAGTTGGGTGTTAATGATAACGTCATATTTCACGGCTATGTAAAAAATATTTATAACTATATAGCTAGATCTGATGTTCTAGTGTTGCCATCTTTATCTGAAGGTATTTCACGTTCTGCACTTGAAGCACTTTATTTAGGAATTCCGTGTGTTTTGCGTAATATAGATGGCTCTTCAGAACTAATAAAACAAGGTGTAAACGGCTATCTTTTTCAGAATAATTTT
>Ga0209776_1000859_pt1 | contig 17965 bp, 16 predicted proteins | sample SaaInlLV_10m_DNA_3_FD_184670 | JGI IMG/M metagenome (GOLD analysis project Ga0209776, IMG submission 184670) | Marine microbial communities from expanding oxygen minimum zones in the Saanich Inlet - Saanich Inlet SI073_LV_165m_DNA (SPAdes) (version 2) | ecosystem: Environmental > Aquatic >...
TATTGAGATGATATTCCAGATACCATATAAGATATCCTTCCCAACCGTCCACTTATCTGCATCAAAAAAACCAGAGGTAATTCGCGGGCTAAGTGTGTAATTGGCCAGCATGATGAAGGTTGTGATCAAACCAAACCCAAAGACATACACCGCTTTATTGGTATCCATATTACCAAGGCCAAAGGGTTGAAAGAAGAGCAGGAACAGAAAGATGAACAATCCAAAAGAAAGGGATATCAGGAGCTGATCCCGGACATGCGAGACACGGGGATAAGGCTTATGAATCCATTTTGGTCTTTTGCTGTTCATACTAAGTCGATTCAACAGACTGCTTTCTTGGTTTGAGAAATGGTAACAGAATGAGGGGTATAAAGGCAATCCACCCATCCATAAACAGCACCTTTGCATAGCCATGCAGGTCTGCATATTTACCCTGCCATAGACTGGAATACGAGTAAACAAAATTGTGCAGGGCCATATATCCTGTGAACTGGGTGGCTGCCACTGCTGGACTGGTCAGGCCCATAAATACAGCAGTGCTGGTCCCCTGTTGTAAACCACTGGCAAAACTGTAGGCTATGGAGACATAGAAAAAGAGATCGATGGTCACACCGGCTGTTCCCTCAACTCCAATAAACTGACGAGCCAGGAAAAAAGTAGGAATAGTTGTCAAAACATACCAGACGCCCAAGGCTTTTCGATGCCCAACCCTGTCTGAGATCCAACCACCGATTATGCAACCTGCAGCCGCAAAAATGGTCCCGAACATGGTGAGTTTCGCAATCTGGTTTTCATCCATCCCTAGATCTACCTGAATGGCACTTCCCAGGACAAGTCCTAGTGCCAGGGCACCAAAGGGGAGCAAAGAGAAAACAACACCCACCAATGGACCAGTACCTGATTTAAAGAAGCCTTGATATAGCTCCTTTAAAAACACTTTCATTTGACCGAGTATTTCCTGCAAGACACTGACACCGGATTGGATTTTTTCCGTGATCGGTTCTGCTGGCTCCTGAATTCTCAATGTTACGAAAACCAGGATCAGAGTGAGAGCCAGTAACACAAACGGGAAAGAAAATTCAAAACCATATTTACCTGCAATCAATAAAGCACCACTGCCTCCAATGGCTTGTCCCAGGTAGGATGATCCAAACATGAAACCGTTAGCAATTCCCCGTTCATTTTCTGGAAGCACCTTAATGGCCAAAGCATCGATAGCCACATCCTGAGTGGCTGCAAAAATATTGTGAATGATGATGAGGGTCGTTAAGAGCTGAATATTGGTGGAGTAATCGAAGAAGACCACGATACCCAGAGTACCAATCATGGCGGCTTGTGCTGAAGCAATCCAGGCTCTTTTGGCTCCAAAGCGCTTAAACTTTATCAAATCAACCAGGGGAGCCCAGGCCCATTTAAAACCCCAGGGTGCATACAGAGAAGCAGTGAACAATCCGATCTCAGTCAGTCCAACCCCACTCATGCGTAGATGGGTAGCCAAAGCAATTGCACTGAATCCAAATGGGATACCTTCGGATAGGTATAGCAGCGAAAAGGCTAATAGTCTGCCTCTTTTTGTCTTAAGCGCATTTTTTGGTAACATAGGTTTCTGCCTTATCTCGCTTGGTACCTCGACGTATTTAGCGACTGGAAATCTGGATGTGTAGAAATATCAAGTTACGTTTTCGGTTTAAATTAGAAGTGATTCCAGAACTTCAAACGGAGAATTATCTACAGATCAAGCCAGGAAGTGCTGTAAAAATTAGCTGTCTATGATATCCCCGACAAATTGTCTTAAGGTGGACACCTGGTTTGTGGCCTTCATCCGTCCAATCGCCAGGACACCAAAGGTCACTATGATGAGGAGTCCTGACAGGATTGTAGCGACTACGGCCAGGAGGGGTGATTCTCCGACAGTCATCTGGGAGAGTGACATCATCAGAGCTGCCAGGAAAACAACTGAACCAAGGGTAACAAAAAACATAGCCAGGGTGAACATGGATGAGTTTGGACCAATAACCTCATAGATAGCGGTGTTGTTTTCTTCATTTTCGAGGCGTAATGTCATCTCAGGTGACCACCAATGATGCTCTTCCTGCTTAACATTCAGTGAGATCAGACGATTGGCAATTTGGAGGGTAAATGGATTGTCCTCGGTGTCCTGGGTCCTGGAAAACTTCCCCAGGAGATGTTCTTGTGAATCAGGATGATTATATGTTCTGCGAATGTTGATGCCCACTTCAATTCCAATCTAATAATATTTTTGTGATACATTTTATCATGTATCTTGTATGATGTCAAGTGCGGGGATAACTATTTATTTTCCATTAAGCTTGCTGGTGGTTTCATTTCCAATTTGCTTTTGGTGACTTTTATTGTCTTGTATTTCGCTTGTAAGCCACAGAATCCATTAATAGTTTCTTTAGTCTCAAATTAACAGAGGAAGGAAACCTATATGAATAAGTACCTGCTTTTACACTACGGATTTGAAAATCCAACCCCTGAAATCATGGCGGCCTGGCATAAGTGGTTTGATTCAATTGCTGACAAAATGGTAGATCAGGGTGGTTTTAATGGTGGTAAGGAGATTTCAGATGCTGGAATCAAGGAACTACCCTGGAATATGGACTCCATTACAGGGTATAACATCATCCAGGCAGAGAATTTTGAGTCCGCGGAACAGCTTGCCCAGAGTTGTCCATACATCGCCAGTATCAGAGTATATGAACTCAGATCAATGTAGATGGTGATTTGCCGTAAATTTATTCTAAACACGCCTTTTGATGAGTTTCCTGATATTAGGAAACCATAGCGTGGGGTCCTCTACTACTTGGGCAGAGCGATATATAAAAAGACCCCCATGTTGGGGGTCAGATAATCTTAAACTTAAAGAAGAGCTACTTGAGAAAGCTCATCACGAGAAGCGCATTTAGAGTGAGAAAAACCATGGTTCGTATAAAGATTTGAAGTGTTTTGGATTGTTTCTTTTGCATGGTCATTTTGTATAGATTCCTATTATTGTCATCAATTATTTCCAGAGCATCACATGTGCATTTTCCATGCCACAAAAGGATAAAACTTCAGACTATCAATTAATAAATTATTGAGATGAAAAAATATACCAACTGTAGTGTCATTATCGCCCTTAATGAGCGACAATCCTGCAAAAAGTAGACTGGGAGGTTCAGATGTCAGAAGAAAGAAATGTGGGACAAATAGATAGTATCATCAGGATTATACTGGGTGTCATCGCTCTGGGATCCGTAATATTTCATTTTGTGGGTCAGAGCATTTTTTCCATTTATGTCCTTATGGTGGTGATCGTATTGGTGCCCTTTTTTCTAAAAACTGGCTTGACCAAGGTATGCCCCATTATGAAAGCAATGGGTCTCTCTACCACAAAAAAAGGGTAGCATTCATCATCAACTGAATAGTCAGGTTGAGCAGAAATTTAATGGGGATGAATTGCTATCAATTCATGCCTGTTGATTCAACCCCATAATTTTTATCATCCCCGTCTCATAGGTTTTTACCAAATGTTTGATAGAAGGTAGTGAGTTATGATGGCAACCTTCTATGAGGAGGTGGAATTACCTTTTCTCAGAGGGACACTTACGTCTAATTCTAATAAACCTGTTTTCAATGAGCGCCCGGCGTCGCATATAGCTATGCCGGGACAAGCAGCGAATCAAACAGGTTTGGGTCTCCGGGTTCAGATTGAAACCAATTTAGTCGGAGTGGTGCTCCTCCGGAAATTGGTTGTGGCAACCAAACAGGTTTCGAAGCTTCAGACAGTCTGAACTGACATTCTTTAGTAGAATATCACAACTCAAAAGCATATACTACGCTATAATTACAATGTTTTATGTCGGGCTATATGATTGAAGGTTTTAAAGGCTGGGAAACTAGCATTACCCAATTTGGTTTTCAACTTTTCAATACATCCAGATAAACCCGGGGATGTACCATTTTGCACAATAACACCTAAGGAGTTTTTATGACCACTCTCGTGATGGCAACCCTTTGTCTAATCATTGGAATTCTGCTACTTTCTTTGGCACTGTTGAAGACCTATAAACTACTCCAGGTTTTAAAGGGCGGTAAACATGAGCGCTCCTGGCAAATCCTCATGTCACTCATCGTTGCATTCTGGATGGGCTATTTTATCGTGTTCCTGAAGATTGATCCCGGAGAAATAGACAGGTCAAACTTGCTGTTTTTCATAATTTTACTTTTAGGCTCGCTCTTTGTCTGGTTGGTCGTGCGGAATGGCCATCGTACTATCAGTGATCTTTATCAAACATCCGTTTCCAAGCAGTACGTTGAAAATGTAATCCATTCCATGGCCGATACGCTTATCGTGGTGAAGCTTGATCCTGAATCTAGAATTAAAACTGTTAATCAGGCCACATTGAACCTGCTTGGTTATGCTGAACAAGAGCTGCTTGGTAAACCGGTAAATATTATTCTAAATGAAAACTTTAATACGGGACAGCAGGCAGACAACCTGACAGACCTCAACTCTGAGGAAGAAGTCTTATATAAAACAAAATCCAGCGAATCAATTCCCATGCTCTATTCCGTCTCAGAAGTACATGATTTGAATGGCCATGTTGAAGGATTCATCCTTGTGGGTAAGGATTATCGAAAGATTAAAGAGGCCCAGCAAGCTCTGGAAAAATCTGAGCAACGCTACAAGCTACTCGCCGAAGAGCTGGCTATGTCAAATACACTCAAGGAGCTTCTCCTTGATATCATCACTCACGATATCAAGAATCCCGTATCAGTGATTCAAGGCATCTCTGAGATTCTGAAAGAGGAAAATCCTGAAGATGAAACTATTGATTTGATTCTTAATAGTACGGAACGACTGGTACAGGTATTGAATAATGCCACCATCCTCTCAAAAGTTGCTATGCATGAACACATAGATCAAGAACTCATGGATGTTTCTCAATTATTAGATTCCGTCATTGAAATTTTTAAGCCGACCTTTTCTAATGCTGATCTGGAGATTGAAAATCAAGTCCCTTCCGAGATTAACGTGCATTCGAATCCTGTGATTGAGGAGATTTTTACAAACTATCTAAGCAATGCTGCCAAATATGCCACCCAGGGTAAAAAATTGGTGATCTCTTGCGAAGTGTCAGAAGAAAAAATTAGATTTAATTTTGCTGATGAGGGGCAAACCATTGCGGAGGATCAGAGAGAAGCTGTTTTCTTACGCAGTATTCAGCTTGAGAAGGGTCAGAAACGCGGCCGCGGACTGGGTTTGGCCATTGTAAAATATATTGCTGAATCACTGAATGCTCGCGTAGGAGTTGAACCAAATCACCCCTCTGGAAATGTCTTTTACATTGAATTACCAAAACAGGCTGCAAGGGGTGATTCCTAGCGCAACCTGTTAACGAAACTACACCTGCATTTGCTGAGATTTAGCGGTGAATCAAAGACCCAGAAATTGGATTGAGACTCCACATAGCAAAATAGTCACCCCAGCTATAGCATGGGTATAGCGTTCAAAATTCTTCATGGGAATCATTTTAATACCATAGCTTGCCCCAAGAACGATGACCAGCATGGTTCCTATCGTCGCGATTGCAAATACAAGCGTGACCATTACCAGTCCAATCGTACTGCCCTCTGATGCGGGATACATAAGCAGAGGAATGAGTGCCTCACAAGGGCCAAATACAAATATTATGAGGAGTGCCCAGGGAGAAAAGAGTGCCTTACCTTTTACTTTATGGACATGGTCATGTTCATCTATATGGCCGTGAAAATGCTCATGCTCACCATCAGTATGAATGTGGCTATGTGTATGGGGGCGATTTTTTGAGGCGTGTAGAACACCCCAGCCCGTATATAACAGTCCCAGGATAATGAGACCCCAGGCTGCCAGGTCTCCACGGAATGACTCAAAGGCTTGTAACTTGGCCAGTGCCAATCCCAATGATATTCCGAGGAAGCCTAGCACAATAGAACCAGCAACATGGCCCACCCCACAAATAAAAGTGACGAGCGCTGTTTTCATCATACTCCAGCGTCCAGATTTTGACATGGCCACAAAGGGCAAATAGTGGTCCGGGCCTAAAACGGTGTGTACAAAACCTATGGTGGCTGCAGCAGTGACAAGTGTAGAAATATTATTTTCCATTTAGCAATAGCTCCTCTTCGCGTGTATTAAGATAATAAGCTCACAAGCAATTTCAATCCTGCAATTACATTCTCCAAAAACTGAAATTCCGTTTGTAGCATATATGCCTGGATCCCGTGGAATATCAGCATCCGAAATAAGGGAGTCTATTCCCCTTCTGTAATATTTATGACCATTCGTAGCACCTGACGAACAGGTGATTCGGTACGAATATTATACAAACAGCAAATATTATTCCTAACTTTACAAGCAGAAATATATTGAAGCTTCTGCTATTCTTTTACTGATGTGGCAAATTTTTCAGGAATGCGGGGTCCTGTGGGTACACACACTTTCAAATGCATCATCATTTTTTTTCTCCTATGTTCAGTCAATACTCAAGCAAAACTCTTTGCTACAGAGCAGGTTGACACTGTAAAAATAGCAGTTAGAGCCCTTAGTGGGGTTGTGGCGGCCACTGATAAATGGACCGCTACAGCAGAATATTTATCCGATGCTATTGAGGGATATACTTTTCTAATAAAACCCGTCATTTCACTTGATGAAATGCACGATGTCATTGAAAAAGGTGAAGTGAATTTTGTCCTTACAAATCCAACGGCATATATTGATTTAAGTGTCAACTATGGAGTAGCCAGGTTGGTCACACTCATCAATATGACTGAGCGTGGTGGGTTTCCTGAGTATGGTGGAGTGATATTCACTCGCGCAGACCGGGATGATATCAATGAGTTTAATGATCTGGTCGGCAAATCGATCATGGGGGTGCATCTAGAATCCTTTGGTGGCTGGCGCATGGCGTATCGCGAACTTATTGAAGTGGGAATTGAACCCTTCGAGGATTGTTCAGAAGTTCTTTTTTCGCCAAACAGTCTACAGAAAGAGGTTGTTCGACATGTGCTTCAGAAGCAAGTGGATATTGGAGCCATAAGAACAGGTATCCTGGAAAATATGGTGGCAAGCGGGGACATTGATCGGGGTGACTTTAAAATAATCGGGCTCTTGAACGATGACTTCCCGCTCTTGCATTCAACCAGACTATACCCGGAGTGGCCATTTGCCTCCCTCCAACATACAAATGATCTTTTGGAACAAAGGGTTACAATTGCCTTGCTCCAGATGAAACCAGAAGACCTGGCAGCCCATGAAGGGGGCTATACAGGCTGGAGGATCCCCCTTTCGTATCATGAAGTTCTAGCATTGTTGAAAGACTTAAAAATTGAACCTTTTAATGTTCAGCATGACGTCTCAATTCTGGGATTTGTCAAACTGTACTGGAGTTGGTTCATCTTGACTGTATTGGCTGTTCTTCTGCTACTCTGGGTTATTCTTTACATAGCGAGGATAAATGCCCGACTCAGAGTCACGCAAGAAAATTTAGAGCAGAAGTTCACGCAGGGCGAAGATCGAAATGAGGCTATCCTTGCGTCTGTCCCGGATATCATTATGGAGGTAGATGACCAGCATGTCTATACCTGGGCAAATAAAGCCGGTTTTGAGTTTTTCGGAAATGATGTCATTGGTAAAGAGGCACAATCTTATTTTGAAGGCGAGCAGAATACCTACAAAATTGTGGAACCTATTTTTCGGGGTATTACGGAGAACCTCATTTACATCGAAAGCTGGCAGCTTCGAAAAGACGGTGAAAAACGTCTCCTGGCATGGTGGTGCCAGCCACTTAAAAGCAATGAAGGGCAGATCGGAGCTATATCTTCAGCCCGAGATATCACTGAGAACCGATTAGCCGAGGACCAATTGCGGGAGAGTCAGATCTTTAATCAGACTTTATTGGAGACTTCCCCAGACATCATATATGTCTATGATATTGTAGAAAAGAAGAATAAGTACAGCAATCAAGGTATTGAGAAAATTCTGGGATATTCCGTAGCAGAGATACAGTCGCTGGGGGCGAATATGTTAATAACCTTGATGCATCCTGATGATTTTGAGGATTATGTAGAAAAGATTCTTCCTCGTTATCAGCAGCTCCAGGACAAAGAGGTCCTCACCCACGAATATCGAATGAAGCATAAAAAAGGTAGCTGGAGATGGCTCCGCTCCAAAGAGTCCATCTTCCTGAGGGGCGATGAGGGATCCCCTGAACAGATATTCGGATTAATCTCAGAGATTACTGACCGCAAGCATGCTGAAGAAAAATTACTGAGCTCGGAGGAACGCTTTAAGATCATCTTTGATGAGGCTCCTGAGGCCTATTACCTGTCAGATTTGAAAGGCAGCTTTATTGATGGCAATAAAGCTGCTGAGAAAATTATGGGCTTCAAAAAAGAGGAGCTGATTGGTAAGAGTTTTCTTAAATTAAAATTAATCACACCAGCTGACCTTCCCAGGGCTGTCAAATTGATGGCTCGTAATGTTCGTGGTAAATCTACTGGGGCAGAAGAGTTCACGTTAATCAGAAAGGACCTGAATAAGATTCAGGTAGAAATATCCACCCACCCTGTAAAAATAAGAGGTAAGACCCTTGTCCTGGGAATTGCCAGGGATATCACTGAGCGTAAACGTTTTGAAAAAGAAGTAATCAACAGCCGGCAAAGATTCAAGATATTGGCTGATTATGCCTATGATTGGGAATACTTACTTGGAGAAAATACTCAAAATAATTATCACTCTTCAGCGTGTGAGCGTATCACCGGATATACTGCAGAGGAGTTTTTAAAAGATCCTGAGATAATAACGAGAATTACCCGCGAGGATCATCGGTCATCAGTTATTGAACATTTTAAATCTGAAAAGAATCAGGACTCACTAGTCCACAAACTTGAATTCCCAATTCTGCATAGGAATGGCTCTGAGATATGGGTGGAACATAACTGTAACCCCGTTTATGACGAGGATGGGGAATATCTGGGTCGACGAGGAAACAACAGAGACATCACCAATCGCAAACAAGCTGAACTCAGGATATCAGCGGCACTACTGGAAGCCGAGCAAGCTAATGAAGTGAAAGATCAATTTATCGCCAACATCTCCCATGAAATCCGCACCCCCCTCAATAGTATCTTGGGCTTTTCTGATCTGCTTGGGAAGAAGTTTGCGGAGGAAGCCAGTGCGACAGATCAGACAATATTTTCTTACATAAAACTTGCAACGAATCGTCTTATGCACACCGTGGATGCCATCCTGAATTTGTCCCAATTGAATGCAGGTTCACTTCGCCTTCATCCACAGAAACTCAATCTGAGTGAACTGGTTGTCTCCACTATCCAGGAACTCAAGCTATCCGCAAACGAAAAGAAACTAGAGCTAGGCTCTGAAGGTACTGATCAAGATATCATGGTATTCGCAGATGAATACAGTATCCAGCAGGCACTGTTGAATCTGACAGAAAATGCCATTAAGTATACCCATGCAGGGAGTATCCAGCTTAAGCTGGAGCAGCAAAATGATCACGTCGTGCTGACAATCATCGATACTGGGATCGGAATTTCCGAGGAAAACCAGGAACGTATATTTGAGCCCTACACACAAGAGAGTGAAGGGTACACCAAAAAGTATCAGGGAATAGGTCTGGGACTGGCTCTCACAAGGCAATACCTGAAATTAAATCATGTGACACTTATATTAAGCAGTCATAAAGATGTGGGGTCAACTTTTACACTCACTTTTCCAAAAATAGAGGATCAGGCTCATGGCTGATACCAGCATAAAAATCTTAATCGTTGAAGATGATCTCTCATCCCAGCAATATTATTCAGTCATTTTTGAAGGTACACACGAGATATGTATGGTACCCAGCGTGGCTGAGGCCAAAAAGATCCTACTGGAGCAAACTTTTGGAGTTGCTATTGTAGATATTTCATTACCCGGGAGTGAAGACGGAATAGATCTGATAAAGTATCTGCAACAGGAGTATCCCAATAATCCAGTCGCCCTCGCTGTTACTGCACATGCGTTTGAACAAAACCGATCAGATGCACTTGAAGCTGGGGCGGTTGAGTTCTTCACCAAACCTATCATGAGTGATGTGTTGCTGGGTGCAGTGAGCAAGTATATGAAGCTTTTGAAGTAACTTCGCTTACATGACCCCCTACTCATTTAAGACATTATTCACCAGCTAAGGAATGCCGGTATGAAATTTTCGAATAAACTCTCTCTCACTGTTTTTCTAACGAGCGTAATCATACTGGCACTGGCTTTATTTATAGACTTCAAATTCGGCTACGAAAACACAGTAGAGACCGGGAGGTTGAATACTCAGTTTTTGGCAACTCATGTTTCAAGTGACATTGATATACTACTCACTGAAAAAGTCGAAACAGCAGTAACTCTTGGGAATATCCCCACGCTTACAGAAGCTCTGAATAAAAGCAATCAAAGCTTTGCTAGTCTGTCGAGAGACCAAAGGAAACATCTCATACAAACTGAAGATGAAAAGTGGAAATCAATTAGCGATCCCACCAACAACTTTATTTTAAAATTTACTGACAATCCGGTATCTCAGGTTTTCAAAAATCAACAAATTCTGTTTGAGGGCAATTATGGGGAGATCTTCCTCACCAATAAATTTGGAGCTCTGATTGCTTCCACTGCAAAGTTGTCTACTTATGCCCATGGCCACAAATACTGGTGGCTAGGAGCTCATAACCAGGGGGATGGAGCAGTCTTTATCGATTACCGGGGTTATGATGATAGTGTCAGAGGATATGTTATTGGAATCGTTGTCCCTATAAGGGATGGCGATGAAGTAATTGGTATTCTGAAATGTAACCTCAATATTATTGGTGACCTCAGTGCATCTCTCCTGGAAATAACTGAGCATGTTCCTGGAGAGTACAGGCTGGTTCGATCAGGTGGACTTGTAGTGGTTGCTAACGGTGTTGAACCGCTAAGTACCAGAATCACAGAAACAGCGCAGAAAAAAATTATGCTAAACCACTCCGGCTCTTTTATTGACCATAATTCTGAGAATATTTTTGGTTATGCAGCGGTAAGTCTTTCCAAAGAGGATGGAAAATACAACTTCGGTGGGACTTTTGAATCCATAGATCACAAGAAGGGCAACTTAGGTGAATCCTGGTACATCATCTGCACCCGTCCCTTTGAGGAGGTCCTGGCTCCATTATACGCGAGCTATTTATCTACTCTCAAAGTTGGATTTTCAATTATAATCATCCTCGTTATTGTTTCATATATTTATGGAAAAACCATCAGCAAGCCCTTGACCTTAATTAATGCTGCTACAATTAAGGTTCGAGGGGGGGACTTTGGATCAAGAGTTGAATTAAAATCGAAAGATGAATTTGGCAGTCTCGCAGACCATTTTAACATCATGGTGGATAAGATTGGCCATATGAATCAAACATTGACTGACCACAATGTAAATCTTGAAAACCGCGTTGAGAAAAGAACCATCGCCTTATCTAACAGCAACCAAAAGTTACAGGATGAAATCATTGATAAAATGCGGGTGGAGCAAGAGTTGGTAGAGGCTGATAGCATAAAAGAACTACTTCTGGATATCATTACACACGACCTGAAAAATCCTATTGGTACTATCTATAGCCTTTCCCACAAGGCTATGGAGGAAAATCCTGATAATAAAATGATCGGTGTAATTCATTTAGGTAGCAAGGAACTATTAACTCAATTGGAGAACGCCAGCATTTTATCCAGGGCTACTCTGGGTGAAACAATACCCCTTGAGGAACTAAATTTGCTAAAAATCCTTAAGGAAGTAATTGAAGAATTCAATTTAGATATACAAAATGCTCACATAATTCTAACAATGGATGTTCCAGCAGATATAACTATTACCGCTAATCCCCTGATTGCCCAGATTTTCAAAAACTATATTAGTAACGCCATCAGGTATGCCAATAAGGGCAAAGCAATCCATATCCAAACCTTGCGCAAAAAGGACTCCATTGTCGTCGAGATAAATGATCTGGGTGACACCATTCCAGAAAAGGACAGAGCCCGTATCTTTGAACGTCGCATTCAAATCACCAAAGACAAGCGGCGGGGACAGGGCTTGGGACTTGCGATAGTAAAAAGAATTGCGCTGGCCCACGGTGCACAGGTCTGGGTTGAACCCAATCAGCCAAAGGGCAATAAGTTCTGTTTGCGGCTACCCGTCTAATTATAGCATTAAATGTATTCGTTTGTTTCGTTGTGAAAGAAGAGTTTAAAACCAGACTCTAATTAACCTTTTTTAGGTGTCTTTTCGAAACGATATAATAATCATTTGTTTGGTTGGACCCGGGGAATCCAATTCCCGGGAAAGCAGGTATCAGCTTACTTTAAAACTCTGACGTTCCTGAGGGGCTATACATTTGGTTTTTGACTTCCACTCAGCTAAAAGATTTTGAGCCGTTTCCAGCTTAGCATCAATATCATCATCGTTTTGATCAGGATCGTGATGAATCAGATGTAACTCTTTAACTGCTGCATCATGGGCAAGCTTTGCTACTTGTGATACGGCGGAATGACCCCACTTACTTTTCTTGAGGTATTCTTCATCAGTATAAGTTGCATCGGTAATCAGAATATCGGTCCCCTGTACAAATGCGGTCAATTTTTCCCAGTAATTTGCGTTGTATTCCCTGGTTCCTTCGGGAAATAACTCATTATCTGTGATATAGCAAACTGATCGATGCTTGTATTCCATGCGGTAGCCAAGACAGGTCCCAGGATGGGAAAGCAGCATGGTTTTCACCAGGATATCATTAATTCTAAATTCTTCTTCTTTGAGATCACGAAAATAGGTTCGGGCAGCAAATTCTTTAATCCTAATAGGGAAATATACCCCATCCATCTGGGCCGAAATCAATTCACGCATCGTTACATGACCGTGTGATGCGCCAAAGATTTCGAATTCATTCCCGGGTATGTAAAGAGGAACAAAAAATGGGAGTGCATTGATATGATCCCAGTGGGGATGTGAAATGAAAATTTTGGCGTGTAGTGCCTCTCGCTGCTGTCCCAGAAGGTAATCTGATAATGGCTTGATACCCGATCCTGCATCCAGTATAAAGAGGTTGTCTTTAGGAAATTGGATTGAAGTGCACATGGTGTTGCCACCATAGCGGAGGGAACCTTCCCCTGGAACTGGTAGTGTCCCTCGCACACCCCAATAGGTTACTTCAACCTTCTCCTCAACAATGTCCTGCAATTTCGCAATAAACTCATCGGTGATGAGAGGTTTTGTCAGGTAGCCATCTGCCCCAAAAGAAAAGGCCCGCTGTTGATCCTGTTCGTAGGATTTTCCAGAGAAAATCACGATTTTCATAGCTGCAAGGTCAGCTTCTTCGCGCAGAAGGCGACACATATCCAGCCCATCCATCTCAGGCATCATCAAATCCAGGATGACCAGATCCGGCTGATCTTCTATTATTTCACCGAGAGCTTTTTTACTTGAAGTATTGGTTTTTACATTCGCTTTGTAGTCCTCAAGAAGGGCTCTCACCACTACGAGTACATCAGGATCGTCATCTACGATATGAATATTGAGATTTTCTAGTGCTAACATTGGCTCAACTTAATTTTATTGCCAATTAAGAACCAGTTATTTATGTGGGGCTGGCTCGAGAATGATAGACCTTAAATTAAGAACAATTAATCAAAAATATTAAGCCTGCTTGTCGATCACTCCAGACTCCTTAAGTTGTCTTTTCAAAGTCTCAACTTGCTGCTTCAACTTGGAAATCTGTTGCAGGGCGGCAATGGCGAAAATCATCCCAATTATTCCCACAGTTTCCACTTCTATCCCTCCTTCCGGTAAACATCAAAATTGATGTCATCAATACAAATGTTGCGCAGGATTGATCCGAGACCTAGAAAAATGGTCAACTGTAAATAGACACTCATAAGACTGGCTATATGGAACTTCAATTCAAGCCCCTGCATAACCTCAACTGTAATTAGGAAGATGCTGGCCACAATACTCATAACAAATAAAGACTTTGTGGATATTTCGATTTGACGCATCCGATCAGCATGGGCTTGATGTGGATCCAATTTTTTACCCCTCATATTTCTGAAAATAATTACAGCGAACAACGAATTCATGAGCGTCAGAGTAACAAATATGACAAAGGTATCATTGCTGGGATGGAAAGAGAATTGATGGAGACTGTAGAAAAACAGAAGACAGGCAACATACATTACTATGGCCAGGGTAAACACACCAGGAGAAATAAAATCGAACAGTCGCCTGGGATTCAATTCAGCATAACGAGTCGTTTTAGTATTGGCTTTACGCATCAGCTTGAAATTTGTAAAACCCAGCAATTCCATAATGAGGATGGGAATGATTTGCACCGCCCAATAGGCAAAGGGGATGGCCTCAGAGATTTTATCTGTTGAGCTATAATCCCATTTAGCGATGGCCAACATGAGGATGGCTCCCAACATGAGAATGACCAGATTAACAACCCGATATATGCGTTGACCCATCCTGTAATATTCCACAGGCTTCGGGTAAAGTTTAGGGTATTGCTCAGGTGGGTAGTTGGCGAGGACTGTTTTCATCTGATTAACAATTAGCTTTGGGTAATAATAAGAAATTAGAATAATCTGACTTAAGAATAGGATGTAAAATATGATATTGTCTGGCATTATTGGTTCCTTAGTTGCTACGATTGTGCATCACATTTCCAAAGGCGATGCGGATTTCAGAGTCGGTAACACCCGATGATCTGAAACTTGATATGGTTTCGGTTAATTTTTCTATGACCCACTCATTCAGATCCACAGCGCAATTTGCTTTGGCATTTGGGTGAATAAAAGTTCCTCGATAGCCTTTGGCCTGTATGATGGAATCTCGCTCCAATAGCCTGTAGGCTTTGGCTACTGTTTTATTATTGAGATCCAGATCATTGGCAAGCTGCCTAATGGAGGGCAAGGCAGCGCCTGGCAACAGAGTGTCATCAACAATGGCTGCTTTAATCTGATCCATTAGCTGTGTAAACAGTGGGGTCGAGTTTTCGATATCTATAATGATGTCCATAAAATTCAGGGTCCTTTCTGTACCACTTACCGTGATGGTACATGTGGCACACCCAAAATGCAAGTAAAAACTATCATGCTTTATTATCTCAGAAATTACCGAGGCAAATGGTGGGGTTATGTATGTGTAAGCAGGTCTGACAAGCATCTTCTGATCAAGAATTAAACTTGCCACCTTGAGGTCGAAGGTTACTTTGCATTTTCAAAATGTGAATTCTCCAGGCGCCCGACCCAATATTGTGAGTGGCGCACCTTTAACAAAAAAAATATGAAATGGACTCAACATGATTGATCATATCGCCACATTTGCCCTTATCCTGGGACTGGAACTCGTCTTGGGAATTGATAACATTCTGGTGATTTCTATCATGGTGGCACGTGTTGAAGAGGTCCGCCGTGAAAGGGCGCGATATCTTGGTCTACTGTTCGCCCTGATCCTGCGCATCGCCATACTGGCGTTGCTGCTTGCCATCACTGGTATCAAACAATCTATCATCTTTGGTCTTTCAGTTCGCGACTTGGTCATGCTGAGTGGTGGCATGTTCCTGTTGTGGAAAGCCATTAAAGAAATTCATCACACTGTGGAAATAATTGAAGATGGTGATACTAAAACAACAGCTGGTCCAGCGAATTTTGCTAAAGCAATTAGAGATATCGTTCTCCTTGATATCGTCTTCTCCCTGGATTCGGTCATTACAGCCATCGGGCTCACACGAGAAATATGGGTAATCATTCCAGCAGTGATTGTATCGTTCCTGGCTATTCTGGCCTTTGCAAAACCCATCGGCGAATTCATTCTTGCTAGACCCTCCCTGAAAATACTGGCCCTTTCATTTCTGGTCACCATTGGAGTAACTCTATTTATCGAAGGCCTGCATCAACATGTTCCCAGAACTTTTATTTACCTCCCCATGGGTTTTGCCATCATTGTTGAAATGCTGCAGATGCGCTTTGAACAGAACAGGAAAAAGAAGGTAATTCGGGTTTAGAACCATGTAAGCACCCGCTTTAATTATCGCCTGACAGTCATTTCAGGTAGACTATAGAATCAAAATATTGCCATCCTCATCATATTCTTCTCGACGACCAGCCCAAAATATTAATAGCATCAATAGTTATTTTTGTAAATCCTTGTTATTACTAATGATATGCTTCTTTTGTGTGACTTATATCAACCAGTAAACTTTATCAACTACATATATTTATGCCGCTTATCATTTCGATGATAAATAATTTTTATGGAAGGGATATCATGCAGTTAAACAAACCCATCAAAGTATTTGCTGTATTGATATTATTGCCAGTCATCCTGCTGGCAACATCTATCCGCATTGCTCCAAATGTTCTCAACATTGGGAGTAACGGTACCGTGGTAACTGTCCATACAAATTTACCATATTCAAGTGTTGTGGCCGCCACAGTGACATTGAATGGCCTGGAAATTCAGTCATGGAAGGCTGATTCCCGCGGCAATTTCGTGGCAAAGTTTTCCATGTCAGCTGTCAAAGCATTGGTGATTTCCGGTGCTTTGAATCTTGGTCAAGCTACACTCACCCTGGAGGGGATGACTGGAGGTGGTGATGATTTTGCTGCTTCATCAACTATCATGGTGGTTAGTCGCTAAAAACAGCATCCAAAACTATTTTGGAGTGAGGAGTATTATTATGCAAAAGCGAACGTTTTATTCTGTTGTGATCACACTTGTGATTCTGATCCCTCTCGGGGGTTTCTCTCAGGAATCACCACGAATCGAAATCAATCCCGGTGATGTTGACATATTTTTGAATGATTCATTACAATTTTCTGTGAGTTACTATGACACAAATGGTGTCGAATTCGATACTACTGCAAGCTGGACGCTTCACCCTAGTTCTAAAGGTGAGGTTGATGAGTCAGGTTGGTTTTACCCCTCCTCTCCCGGGGAGTGTCTGCTCACTGCCGAACTGGATACCCTTTCGGATCAGATCATGATTACCATTGTTTCACCAGGAGAGGATCCACCTGATGATGATGGGAGTGAGTATCTCTTCATTGCACCAACTGACACACTTTTGGTAGTGGGTGATCAAATTCAATTTGAGGCTTTTTATGGAGATACACTAGTTCCTGAGGATAGTGTTATAACCTGGAGTTTGCTGGGTATGCCTATAGGAGCATTATCAGAGGAAGGGCTCCTACAGGTTGAATCACCTGGCTTCGCCCTGATAGAAGCACTCTCTGGGGATCGTAGTGGGGCGAGTTTTATTATTGCCGCTGACAGCAGTCTGGATACCACGGGGATAAATCATATTCAGATAACCAGAGATTCACCGAACCCTAATGGGTATACTGTGATGCGTGAGCTGGAAGAAGGCGAATACTGGAAAATTAGTGGTCTTCCCCATCCTCTGAATATCCTGAATGGTAGCAGTGTTTATTTTCCAGTGGGATGTTTGTCTGAGGACATCCGTATCCATGTAGCCTTACCAGGCTTTTTCCAGGTTGGCGCCGATACGGTGGAATATGGGCATAACCATGTGGTGGCTGGTGTACAATTCAAGGTCATGACAGATGATTCAACAGTTGTGGAACCCTATTATTTCAACACCCCCCTCATAGCCGGAATGATCTATAAGCGCGGATTACTAAGTCATCTCGGATTGCTTCCTGAAAACTTAGGTCTCTACTTCGGTATGACCGACGGTGATTCTATCTATTTTGATGACACTGGCATAACTCATACGATTGTAGATGAGTACAATAACAGAATATACTCTGCAGTGGCTCATTTTAGTGAGCTTGTTGTAGCCGGGGATGTGACCAGCACACTCGCTCTTGATGATGAAATTATCTCTGGTCCTGAAA
>Ga0209776_1000868_pt1 | contig 17872 bp, 14 predicted proteins | sample SaaInlLV_10m_DNA_3_FD_184670 | JGI IMG/M metagenome (GOLD analysis project Ga0209776, IMG submission 184670) | Marine microbial communities from expanding oxygen minimum zones in the Saanich Inlet - Saanich Inlet SI073_LV_165m_DNA (SPAdes) (version 2) | ecosystem: Environmental > Aquatic >...
TCACTAAAAAGATAAGGAGGTGGCTCTGGCTGAATGTTTTTAAAAATTACAAAGCAGTGCTGAAAGATGGTCTTTTAGTTGCTGTATTTTTGATAACACAATAATGAGATGAATAATGAAAATAGTTAAAATTTTATTTGCAAGCACACTGGCAGCCTTAATCGGTACAGGTGCTTTTGCTGAAACAGTACTGCTCAGCATGAAAGGTCCAGGAGCGGGCAATCCGTTTTGGGCTTCCGTTGAAAAGGGTGGCAGAGAAAAAGCCGCTGAACTTGGAGTCAAGATAGTCGTGCTTGCACCTCCGCAGGAATCCGATATTCAGTCGCAAATCAATCAGGTTGAAGATCAGATTACGAAGGGTGTAACTGCAATTGCAATTGCTCCAACCGATCCAAATGCTTTGGCAAATGTCATTGAATCAGCACGTGCAGCAGGTATTCCTGTCGTCTTCATTGACACCAAAGGCATCAACAAAGGAGTCACCTTCATTGGAACCGACAATAAAGCCGGTGCAAAGATGGCAGCAGACTTCATCTGCGACAAGGTGGCAAAAGGTTCAGATGTAGCAATTCTTCAGGGGATTATTACTCAGTCCACCGGAAAAGCCCGAGCAGACGGTGCACATGCCGGACTCGAAGCTTGTGGTCTGAATATTGTGGCTGAACAGCCTGCAAACTGGGATCGTGCTCAGGGACGTACCGTAATGGAAAACATCCTGACACGTAACCAGAACCTGAAAGCTGTTTTTGCCAGCAATGACAATATGGCTCTCGGTGCAGTTGAAGCTCTCAAAGATGCCGACATGCTGAACGACGTCATCGTAGTTGGTTTTGACGCAAACCCGGATGCTGCTAAGAGCATTCAGGCAGGGGAAATGACCGCTACAATCGCGCAGTTTTCCTACAATATGGGTGCATACGGTGTAGAGAAAGCTCTCGAATTGGCCAAAGGACGTTCACTTCCTCCTGTGGTTGATACAGGGACATTGCTTGTCACCAAAAAGAACGCAGCAGATTTTAAGTAAAAATTTTAGTAACTATTCAGCGTCTATCCCTCGTTCCGTGGCTCTGCCGCGGAATGCAGTGGGTGAGGTTCCGCCTCACGAGCAGCCGCATGTTGCCCCGTTCCTCTGAGTCTGTCGATTCGGAGCAAGCTGTGTTTCGGGTTGAGGTGACACACAATCAGGGTTACGTGGCGGAGCCTCGTAACCAGGAGAACAGTGAATAGTTACAATTTACTTGATTGCAGAAAATGCTGAACAAAGCAGGTCGGGTTAGGATTCGTCTTAACCCGGCTGTTTAGAGCATATATTCAAAAAGCCGGATTACGCATTTTCCCGGAAGCAGATTATAATTTTAGGAGAACATCTTGAGTACCGTCCTTCTCGACCCACATCCACGAAAAAAAGAGGATATTTTTACTACGGCTGCACAGCGAGAGCTTTCTGCTGTTCATCAGCTGATTGAGTTTGATGGAAGTAATCGCAGCGATTTTTACCAGAAGCACATCGGGGATGCAGATTTTATTATCGGACATGCTGATTTGGACGCCTCGCTTTTAAAACAGGCAAAGAAGCTTAAAGCGGTTTTTAATGTTGAAGGCAATTTTATGCCCAATATTGATTATCAGTTCTGTTTCAGCAGAGGGATTAGAGTACTTACGCCATCGTCAGTTTTTTCGGTTCCTGTGGCAGAAATTGCAATTGGCATGTTACTCAGTCTCGCCAGAGGAATCCACAGCGCACACGGAGATTTCGTTAAAGGCAAGGAACTTTATGGATTGGAAGGAAACACTGAAAGTGAGTTGATCAGCGGAACTGATTTAGGATTTATCGGCTTTGGTGACTTAGGAAAAGCGATTCAAAAACTGCTGCAAGGTTTCAGGCCAAATGTCCGTGTCTTTGATCCGTGGCTGACAGAAAGTTATCTTCTACGTGAAGGTGTTGTTCCAGCAAGTCTTGAAGAAGTTCTTGCTAAAAGCAGGTATGTTTTTGTGGTTGCTGCAGTCACAGAAAATAACAGCGGAATGCTCAATTCGGAAAAACTCGATTTGATGCAGCATGGTGCCGGATTATTACTTTTAAACAGAGCGGCCATTGCGGATTTTGAAGCACTTGTCGAATACACAGCACAAGGGAAAATACGTTTGGCGACAGATGTTTTTCCGGAGGAACCTTTAGCATTGGATCATCCAATCCGGAAATCACCTAATGTTTTACTGTCCGCACACCGTGCAGGCGCACTAAATTCCGCATTGCTTGAGATGGGAGATTTGCTGCTTGAAGATTTGAAGTTAATGGAACAGGGATTACCTCCGCTGAATTGTAAACGGGCTGAACCGGAAACCGTGGCCTCGCTGCGCAGTAAACCTGTTGAAAAGAGTTGAAACTAATGCAAAGCAGAATTCAATATGGAATGGTCGGTGGCGGTGAAGGAGCTTTCATCGGAGAAATTCATCGAATGGCGGCACGTCTGGACAATCATTACGAATTAGTCGCCGGGGCTTTCTCGTCTGAAGCAGAACGCTCAATACGTTCCGCAAAAACACTGGGAATTTCCGCTGACCGATCTTACGTCGATTTTCAGCAAATGGCGGAAAAAGAACAGGCACGAACTGACGGAATTGAAGCAGTGGTGATTGTGACGCCCAACCATCTGCATCTGCGGATCGCAGAAATTTTCCTGCAAGCAGGAATTCATGTAATCTGCGACAAACCGCTTTCCGCAACTTTGGAAGAGGGCCATGCATTTGCGGAATTTGCGCGTAAATCAGACAAAATTTTTGCACTGACTTACAACTACAGCGGTTATCCCATGGTGCGACATGCGCGTGCCTTAATTGCTCAAGGTCAACTTGGTGATCTTCGGACTGTACAAATCGAATATGCACAGGACTGGTTGTCCGAAAAATTGGAAGATACTGGACATAAACAAGCCGCCTGGCGCACGGATCCTGAACAGGGCGGTGAGGGTGGATTGCTTGGTGACATAGGAACTCACGCGTTTCATCTCAGCTGTTTTGTGAGCGGTTTACAGCCGACAGAACTCCTCGCGGATTTAAATCATTTTGTAGAAGGCCGCGTTTTGGATGATAACGCACATATTTTATTACGATTCTCCGGCGGCGCAAAAGGAATGCTCTGGGTGAGTCAAGTTGCACCAGGAAATGAAAACGGTTTGCGCCTCAGAATATACGGCAGTAAAGCAGGTTTAGAATGGTCACAGGAAAATCCAAACTACCTTAAATTTTCACTGCTCGGAGAGCCTTCTAAAATACTCGGACGTGGAAGTCCGGAACTTGCTGAATCCGCCACAAAAGTAACACGTACACCGCCGGGACATCCAGAAGGTTATATCGAAGGTTTTGCCAATATTTATACAGAAATCGCACAAGCAATTTATGCTGCCCGTGAAGGGAAACCTGTTCCGCAGGATGTTTTATTTCCGGATTTAGACGATGGAATTGACGGCATGATTTTTGTGAACGCAGCGCTCAAATCAAGCCGGAATGATGGCAAATGGGTGTTGCTAAATAATTGAACCAAAAGCTGACTTGCTACTCCATCTCGAAAATATTTCTTGAGTTAATCAGACTGTAGTACAGCGTAGAACTTAAACTGTTATATTATTTTTAAAGTCGCACATTGAGCGGAGTAGAAAGCGATCACTCCGGAACTGGAAATTTTTTTAAAGATAGTTATGGATCAAGTACGTATTGGCATTATTGGAACCAGTTGGTGGGCAGACACCATGTATTTACCGGCACTGGCTGGAAACGAAAAAGCTGTCGTTGTAGCTTGTTGTGGACGCAATGAAGAACGCGCTCGCAAGTTGGCAGATATTTGGGAAATTCCAAAAGTATATACAGATTGGCAAACGATGCTGAATGAAGAACCGCTGGATGCTTTGATTATCAGCAGCACGAATGCCACTCACTGCCCTGTTACTCTTGCCGCGCTGGAAAAAGGCTTGCACGTGCTTTGTGAAAAACCGCTTGCTTTGAATTATACAGAGGCCCAACGCATGCTGGAATCGGCGCAAAGTCATCAAGCAATAACCATGGTGCCTTTCACTTATTCTTTTTTACCCATGACTCAAACCATTAAACGTTTGTTGAGTGAAGGATATTTGGGAAAACCGCACCATCTGAATTTTCGCTATTACGCCAATTACGGACGGTCTCCAGAATATCATTGGCGGTTTAATAAAAATTTGGCAGGTTCCGGTTCTTTGGGTGATATCGGCTCTCACTTCCTCTATTTAGCCACGTGGTTTTTTGGAGAAGTCACTCACGTTTTTGCTGAATTAAATACTGTGATTGAGCGCCCAAAACTGGAGCCAGAAGGACAGCCTTATGTGCAGGCAGATGATTTTAGTATTGTAATCTTGACGTTCGCCAATGGTGCGAAGGGCGTGGTGCAGGCCAGCACAGTCGCACATGAACCGACGCCTTGGGGGCAAACCCACCACTTGGATCTGCACGGTTCCGCTGGCACATTACGTGGCTGGACCGATTGGAAAAAGACTTACCAACTGCTTGGTGCGAAAGCAGAAGAAACGCAGTTTCAGGAAATTGACATGCCTGAAATGCTTCAGGATGGTCAGCAACGTGAAGACATCCAGCAAATGTACAAAGAAACGTTCCGCAAACGCGGTCAGATGGTCGGAGATTTTGTTGAAGCCGTTGCTTCCGGAACAGAATGTAGACCGAATTTTGAAGACGGAGCAAGCATACAACGGATTCTGGATGCGGCATTGTTGAGTGCAGCAGAGGGACGTAAAGTTGCGATTGAGGAGATTTGCTAACCATGCTGATTCAGCTTAATTATGATGCAACGCCATTTTTATAATATTACTGACATCGATCTGGCTGAATTTTCAGCAATTTGTTTGCAAAGCGTGAATGCGGAAGACTATCCTTTCTCTGCAGAAGTTCAACAGAACGTTGTCATCTATGAAGGCGATCGAATCCGATCTTTGCTTGGTGCAGAGCAAGCTCAAGATTTAAAAACTGAGTTACATCACTGCCTCAAGGATGGTCCGGGGGTGCTGGTGATTAGCAAGGCATTTCCTGATTTACATGTCATTGACAGAGCAAGCAAAGTTTTTAAGGAAATAATTGCTGAAGAAAAAAATATTACGGAAAGTCGAGGCGATCATTTTGCGAAGCCCGGAGAAAACGAAAGAATTTGGAATGCCTTACAGAAATTTTGCGAAAGGGATACGGAAGCCTTCATTGCTTACTACAAAAATCCCGTCCTGCGTTTTATCTCGGAAGCATGGCTCGGCCCGTTTTATCAGCTAACTTCACAGGTCAACATTGTTAAACCCGGTGGACAGGCACAACAGCCGCACCGTGATTATCATCTTGGTTTTCAGGATGATTCAATTGTTGCGGAATTTCCAATTGCGAGTCAAATTTTTTCGCAGTTACTGACTTTACAAGGAGCTGTAGCGCATACTGAAATGAACACTTCAGCTGGACCTACCTTGCTATTGCCATTTTCGCAGCAATATCCGCTTGGTTATCTGGCGTGGCGAAATCCGGAATTCATTGATTATTTTTCGCAAAATGCTGTGCAGTTGCCTCTGAAAAAAGGGGATGCTGTTTTCTTTAGTCCGGCCTTGTTTCATGCCGGCGGAAACAACACCGAATCCAGTGACCGCATTGCCAACTTGCTGCAAGTTTCAAGTGCTTTTGGAAAACCGATGGAATCGGTAGACCGTAGCAAAATAACGAAATTGATTTATCCGCTACTGCTTGCCGGAAAACAGGCCAAATTATTCAGTCTGGAAGAATCTAAATCAGTTTGTTTATCAGTAGTAGATGGTTATTCATTTCCGACAAATTTGGATTTGGATTCTCCGCTGGCAGGTTCCGCACCGGAAACTGTACAGACGTTGATTGAAAGAGCCTTGAATGAGGAGTGGCCGATCGAGCGATTTTGCGAAGGCCTCGATGAAGCGACAAAACGTAGACTTGCATAAATTAATAGCACAACAAAAGGATAACATGAAAAACGAAGCTAAAACAGTAACATTTGGAATAATCGGCGCAGGACGTATCGGCAAACTGCATGCGGACAATCTGCTCAGCCGTGTCGAGGGCGCGCGTTTAAAAGCCATCACGGATCCGTTTCTGGACGAGGAATGGGCTGCTTCCAGAAATATTCCTGTGACAGGGAAAGATCACCGGATAATGCTCGACGATCCGGAAATTGATGCAATCCTGATTGGCTCGCCATCGGCCGAACATGCACCACAACTGATCGAATGCGCACAGGCCGGAAAGCATATTTTTTGTGAAAAACCAATTGCGCTTGATCCGAAAATAATCCGGAATGCTCTAGCAGAAGTTCTCAAATCCGGAGTCAAACTTCAGGTGGGTTTCAACCGCCGTTTTGATCCAAATTTTTCAGCAGTGCAGCAGCAAGTCGCTTCCGGTGCTTTGGGCGAACCGCACATTATCCGGATTACTTCACGCGATCCTGCTCCACCGCCGGCTGAGTATGTAGCGGGTTCCGGAGGAATGTTTCTGGACATGACGATTCACGATTTTGACATGGCTCGTTTTCTCAGCGGTAGTGAAGTTGAAGAGGTTCATGCTTACGGCGCGGTGCTGGTTGATCCGGAAATCGGCAAAGCGGGTGACATTGACACTGCGGTTATTTCACTGAAATTCGCCAACGGCGCACTCGGCATTATCGAAAACAGTCGCAAAGCGGTTTACGGTTATGACCAGCGTGTCGAAGTTTTCGGTTCAAAAGGTACCGCGCTGGCGGACAACAACACACCGACCTCAATGATTGTGCTCAACGAATCCGGAACAATCCGCGACAAACCACTTTACTTTTTTCTGGAGCGTTACGAAAAAGCATTTATCGCTGAAATGCAGGCTTTTGTTGATGCAGTTCGTAAAAACGAAGCGACTCCTGTTTCCGGGAAAGACGGTCTTGCTCCGGTGCTGATTGCACTCGCGGCACAGCAATCACTAAAAAGCGGGAAAGCGGAAAAAGTAGAATCTATTTAATTAGCCTAAAATATGACAAAAACACCAAACTTAATTGATAATTCCAGACCACTCGACTTGATCTGCATGGGTCGTGTTGCAGTTGATTTTTATGCCGAACAGCTACAGAGTCCGCTTGAAGACGCGCAAAGTTTTCGTAAATATCTCGGCGGTTGCGCCGGAAACACTGCTGTTGGAACTGCTCGATTGGGACTTAAATCCGCCATGTTTTCCTGCGTCGGCACCGATGATATGGGAGTTTATTTACGCAATACTCTGGCAAAAGAAGGTGTTGACACTTCGCTTTTACGAAGCACTGCGAAACATTTAACCGCGCTTGTTTTGCTCGGCGTGAATCCACCGGAGCGTTTTCCTTTGATTTTCTACCGTGAAAATTGTGCGGACATGCAGATTCAAGCGGAAGACGCCGAACCTGAAATTTTCAAAAAAGCCAAAGCTTTGCTGATTACCGGCACAGGATTATCCACGCCGGAAATGCGTGACGCTACCAGACAGGCCGTGAAAGTTGCCAAAGAATGCGGATGTGCGATTATTTTGGACATCGACTATCGCCCGGTGTTATGGGGCTTGACGGAAGCCGGAGACGGAGAAACACGTTTTGTCGCTTCCGCAGAAGTAACACAGGAGATCCAACCCTTTCTTGCAGACTTGGACTTGATCGTCGGTACAGAGGAAGAAGTACAGATTTGCGCCGGAAAGTCTGTCGCGGACAGCGCGGAAACGCTGGAAAGTTGTTTGACCGCCATTCAGCAGCAATCGTCGGCAACCATCGTGCTTAAACGTGGTGCGGATGGCTGCGAGGTTTATTCTCCGGAATCCGCCAATCCGGTTTCCGCACGTTCCTTTCAGATTGAAGTGCTGAATGTACTCGGCGCAGGTGACGCATTTATGAGCGGTTTTTTGCGCGGTTGGTTGCGAAAAGAAAGTTTGGAAACTTGCGCACTTTACGGAAATGCCTGCGGGGCGCTGGTGGTAACACGGCACGGCTGTTCTCCGGCTGCACCTTCTTTTGCGGAAATTGAATATTTTATCCAACACTTCGATGATGCTCCAAATTTGGCGCTGCCAACCCACCAGTCCTTCTGGTCTAAAATGAATCAGTTACACTTGCAGACAGAACTCCGGAACGTCATGCGCGAGGGGCAACTGCAAAAGTCGGAACGTCCGGTGCGGGAAGAATTGCTGATTCTGGCTTTTGATCATCGTACTCAATTTGAAGAAACTTGCCGTGAAAATGGTTTGTCCACAGATAAAATTGCGGATTTTAAGGATCAAGTTTGCAAGGGTTTTCAAAATGTCCGAAAATCAAACAGTCACAAAGGACTCGCAATTTTGATTGACCCGGAATATGGTCGAAATATCCTGACAAATTCTGCAGACGCGGATTATACAATCGGAGTTCCCATCGAAAAAGCTGGTTCATTTCCGGTTGAGTGGTTGAGCGAGGATTCTCTTTATCAACAATTATTGGTGCGTCCAGCAGACTGGTTTGTGAAAGTGCTTTGGCATTTTCATTCACAAATGAGTGCGGAAGAAAAAATAACGCAGCTTACACAGCTCAAAAAACTGAGTGAAGTTTGCGCTACGCTCAAGCGTAAATTGATGTTGGAATTGATTATTCCGGATAATTTTGCCAAAAATGAAAGTCATCTCTCCGCTGGAAAGACTCTGGGTGATGCAATGACGGAAGTCTATCAAGCAGGCATAAATCCATATTGGTGGAAGATAACCGCGCTCGACAATGAAGAAGAATGGCAAACGATGACCGGCGTTCTGGATAAGTACGATCCGGAGGTTGGAGTGATTATTCTTGGAAATAACGCCCCGATCGAGCAGTTTGACAAATGGTTTCGTATCGCGCGTTCAACTCCTCACACTTGCGGATTTGCGGTTGGACGCAGCATTTTTTGGGAACCGTGGATACAATTCGCGGAGGGTAAAATTACTGAAACTGAAGTTACATCCATGATCGAAGAACGTTATCAACAGGTGATAGATATTTGGCAAAATTTGTGAATTTCTTTTTGCAAAACATAACAAATATGGTAACATGGAATGAAAAATATCTTACTACAATGAGAAAGTTCAAAAGGTTGTAGAACAATGGCCGGTTGGTGTTCGTGCAGTATATGCAAGGGTGACTGAACGTATGGTGATTCACGGACCAAATTTAGGAATGCCGTTCACTCGTTCAATGGGGGACGGACTTTTTGAAATTCGACTCCGTGGAAAAGAAGGAATTGGTCGGGCATTTTTCTGTACTATCGTAGAAAAACAGATTCTCATTTTGCATGTGTTTCTCAAAAAAACACAAAAAACACCGTCTCGAGAATTGGAACTTGCCAAAAAAAGATTGAAGGAGAAACGTAATGAAATCTCATAATGACATGGTAGCAGAATGGAAGCGTGATCCAGCGTTCAAAAGCGAATACGATGCGCTTGAAGCTGAATTCACTCTTTTTGATGAATTGCTAAAAGCCAGAAAACAAGCGGGTCTCACGCAAGCCGAAATTGCGGAGCGTATGGGAACCAAAGCACCAGCGGTGGCAAGGTTGGAATCCGGAGGAGGAAGTGATCGTCACTCACCATCTTTGGGAACATTGCGCCGCTATGCAGAAGCGGTCGGTTGTGATTTGGTTGTACGTTTAGTGCCGCGACATTCTTAAAATAACTCTCAGCGTTCAGTTCTACAATACTGAAATCTGATAGTTGACGAACATGAAAAAAAATCTGCATAAAAGGTGTTTAACCACAGAATCACAGAGAGCTCAGATAACTGTATTTATTAGTTTTTACTCTGTGACCTCTGTGGCTCTGTGGTAATTTATTTACGATTCTGTACTTTTTAATTAACCATCATGGTTGACGACTAATAAACTCTTTTTAATATTTCTTTAATCTATTATGACTTCACTACTTTCCCGCGCGCAGTCCCCAAATTCAGAGGGACGCATCCAAAATATAACTCCGGAATCCGCAGCTTGGAAATATGTCGGATTCGATTTTTTTAAACTAAAAGCAGGACAAGCCCTGCAAAGGGACACTGGCGACCGTGAAGTTTGCCTTGTGCTGGTTAGCGGTAAAGCGAGCGTGAAAACTCTACATGAATCGTGGAACAATTTAGGTGAGCGCATGAGCGTTTTTTCCGAAAATTCAGACGCAGCAGGCAAACCACCTTACGCGGTTTATCTCCCAAATGATGATCAATTTAGTGTGGAAGCAGAAACCGACTTGGAACTGGCGGTTTGTTCCGCACCTGGAAAAGGCAGCTTTCCGGCACGTTTGATTAGGCCGGAAAACATGACTTATGAAACACGGGGACACGGAACGAACACCCGTCACATCTGTAATATTTTACCGGAAACGGCTGATGCAGACAGTCTGCTAGTGGTGGAAGTGCTCACACCGAACGGTAATTGGTCAAGCTATCCACCGCACAAACATGATTCTGATAATCTTCCGGAGGAATCATCTTTAGAAGAAACATATTACCACCGCGTCAATCCTCCGCAGGGCTTTGCTTTCCAGCGTGTTTACACAGATGATGGAAGTCTGGACGAAACAATGGCGGTTCAGGATCATGATGTGGTGATGGTACCGCGTGGTTATCATCCAGTCGGAGCACCACATGGATACGATCTGTATTATCTAAATGTGATGGCTGGTCCAAAACGGATTTGGAAATTTCATAATGATCCGCAACATGAATGGATGGTCAAACAGTAAGAGAATCAAAGAAATTATTACGGCGATTTTGTATTAAGAATAAAGGTTTTATGGAAACAATTAGACTTACCATGGCACAGGCGCTGCTGCGTTTTTTGGATCAGCAGTTTATTGAACTAGATGGCACAGAGCATAAATTTGTCCATGGGGTGATGGGAATTTTCGGACATGGAAACGTGACCGGAATCGGCGAAGCACTGGAATACGGCGGGACAAGTCTACGCTACATTCAGGGCAACAACGAACAAGGTTTGGTGCACGCAGCCGCAGCTTTTGCCAAGCAAAAAAACCGGCTTGGGATTTACGCTTGCACCAGTTCGATTGGTCCGGGAGCAACCAACATGATCACTGGAGCAGCAGCTGCGACTGTCAACCGGCTTCCGGTTTTGCTGTTACCCGGAGACATTTTTGCGTCACGTCAGCCGGATCCGGTGTTGCAGCAAATTGAGACACCGTGGGATTATACTGCCAACGCAAATCATGCTTTCAAACCCGTCAGTCGTTACTGGGACTGCCTTGAGCGTCCGGAACAACTGATGACGGCAGGCTTGAATGCAATGCGTGTTTTGACAGATCCTGTCGACACCGGCGCGGTAACTTTGTGTTTGCCGCAGGACACACAGGCCGAAGCTTACGATTATCCGGCTTCATTTTTTGAAAAGCGGATTTGGCATTTGGACCGCCGATCTTTACATGAACGTCCGCTCCGGAACGCAGTTGAGCTGCTTCGGAATGCTAAACGTCCCCTAATCGTCGCAGGTGGAGGAGTGCATTATTCTTTGGCTACGAAAACGCTGCGTGAATTTGCAAATACTTTCCAGATTCCGGTTTGTGAAACACAGGCCGGAAAAAGCGCAATGAGTTGGAAAGACGAAATGAGCGTAGGCGGAGTCGGCGTTACCGGAACTGCTGCCGCAAATTTACTGGCAAAAGATGCTGACTTGATTTTGGCGGTCGGTTCACGTTTACAGGATTTCACCACTTCTTCAAAACAGGCTTTTGCTGAAAACACGAAAATCCTGCACCTCAACGTCAGCACATTTGACGGCAACAAAATGGATGGTATTGCGCTGCAGGCGGATGCAAAATCCGGATTAGAAGCTCTCAGTTCCGGACTTGAGAAAATTGCTTATAAAACGAGCGCTGACTATGCAAACAAAGTTTCTCAGTTGAAGTCTGAATGGAACACGGAGGTGGACCGGCTTTACGGACTTAGCAGTGATTCCGGAAATGTACAGACACAGATTCTAGGAACCTTGAACGAGTTCATGGCACCTGAAGATGTGATTCTATGTGCAGCCGGAAGTTTGCCTGGAGATTTGCACCGCTTGTGGCGTTGTGAACTGCCTAAAACTTATCATTTGGAATACGGATATTCCTGCATGGGTTACGAAGTTGCTGGAGCGCTTGGTGCAAAGTTAGCCTGGAACGAAGGTGAAGTTTATACCATTGTCGGTGACGGTAGTTTTTTAATGCTGCACTCGGAAATTCTCACCAGTCTCAAAGAGCACACAAAAATTAACATTGTGCTGCTAGACAATTCCGGATTCCAGTGCATTAAAAATTTGCAGATGGCGCACGGCAGCGTTGGTTTCGGCAATGAATTCCGTTACCGTGAAAAAGAAAGCGGATGTTTAACCGGTGAGATTACACCTGTGGATTTCAAAAAATATGCGGAAGCGCTCGGTGTGAAAGCCTATTTCGCGGAAAACGCAGTTGAATTCAAAGACGCGCTGCAGGCTGCAAAACAGGAGAAAATATCAACCTTGATTGAACTCAAAGTAATGCCGGGAACAATGAGCGACGGTTACCATTCATGGTGGCGTGTAGGAGTTCCGGAAATTTCAAACTGTGAAGACACGTTGACTTCACACGCCGAAATGGAGGTTGAAGTCCGAAAAGCCAGAGACTATTGAAAATAATTGATCAACTGAAACACATGGGGAATTTGGAGTATAATAAAACTCCTGCTAAGAGAATTTAGTCTGTGTTTTGGGTCGGCAAATGCTTAAGCCGTTTTTCATTATTTCTTAGCCTTATTATTTATTTGCAAGATAATATTTAATTTGTTGACAGAGTCTGCCGAAAGTGTAGAATATGGCGTTTGATGGAATTCTTAATGGTAAGAATTTCATTTTTTTAAACCTAATTTTTAGGAGATAGTATGAGAATAATTAGAGTGGCAATGGTGTCATTGCTCTTATTGATGATTGCATTACCGGTATATGCTGGGGGGAGGCTCACGCTTTATTGTAGTCCGCAAATTGACTGGTGCGAATTGATGGTCAATGAGTTTGAGCAACGCACCGGGATCAAAGTTCGAATGACCCGCAAAAGTTCCGGTGAAACTCTGGCACAAATCCGAGCAGAAAAATCCAATCCCAAAGGTGACGTCTGGTGGGGTGGAACAGGAGATCCACATTTGCAGGCTGCCGAAGAAGGGCTGACACAGGCTTATACCTCGTCCAAGTTTTCTGAGTTGAACGATTGGGCCAAAACTCCACACAAAGCCACGGGCGGTAAAACCGTCGGAATTTACATGGGCGGACTCGGTTTTGGTTTCAATACTGAACTGTTGGCCAAAAAAGGCTTGCCGGAACCAAAATGCTGGAAAGACTTGCTGCATACCGCTTACAAAGGCGAAATTCAAATGGCAAACCCCAATACTTCCGGAACTGCTTATACTACTTTAGCCACAATGGTTCAATTGTTTGGAGAAGACGGCGGCTTTGATTATATGAAAAGTCTGCATCGAAATATCAACCAATACACCAAATCTGGTTCTGCTCCAATCAAATCTGCAGCGCGTGGTGAAAACACAATTGGTATTGTTTTCATGCATGATGCAGTGAAACAAGGTGTCAAAGGAATGCCCATTCAAACAGTTGCACCTTGTGAAGGAACCGGTTACGAGATTGGTTCAATGAGCATTATCAAAGGTGCACGCAATTTGGACAGTGCAAAAAAATGGGTGGATTTTGCGCTGACTGCAGATGTGCAAAGCATGGCTGCTTCTGTCAAATCTTATCAGGTGCCTTCCAATAAAAACGCATCTGTACCTAAAGAAGCCCCGGATGTCAGCAGCATCAAGCTGATTGATTATGACCATGCAAAATATGGTTCAAAAGCAGTCCGTACCGGACTTTTGGCAAAATGGGATCGAGATGTAAAAGTTCTTCCTCGCTGATCTTAACCCATCTTTTCTCCGGATGCCTTTCCAGGTTTCCGGAGACTTGTCTCATTTACTACATTCTTTCCAATTCATTTTACATGAAACTTAATCTGCCTTTTCTTGCATGGCTTGGGGTAGCCTGGTTTGGTTTTCTAGTTTTACCATGGTATGCGGCATATGACGGTTTCTGGAGTTTTGTCTGGATCACAGATGGTTATCCGACTTTTGACGAGTACTCACCTGGATTTTTACAAATCCTGATGCACCAACGCTGGTGGCTTTGGCCGTTGGTTTTAGTTTTGTTACTTCCTTTATCCGTTATACGGCTGGAAAAAACCGATCGCCGCTTCGCAAACATCCTTATTTTTTCAGGAGCTTTTGGTTTTGTTTATACTTTATTACAAGGTTTTGCAATTAGTTTACACGGATGGAACTGGGAATTCCTCAGAAACGGTTTTGGCGAATTAGGTCAAACACAATTTGGCATGGGCTATGGCGCTTTGCTTGTTTGTGGAGGGTTTTTGTTTATCTTCACACAAGGATTAGCTGCACGGGGAATAACAAACGGCGATGTTTTTGTTTCAGGTTCAATCGGTTTGAGCATTGTTTTGGTGGTGACTTTTGTCTTTTTTCCTGTTTCCAAAATATTGATCAACGCTGTTCAAGATGCAGACAGTAATTTTGTTTTAATACCGTTTATAGAAAAATTTACTTCGCCAAATATTTGGGGGCTTGGTTGTTTTACAAACAATCTAAATTGCGGAGTTGCCTGGAATTCGCTCATCATGGCCATTTTGGTAGGAGCAACCACCACCGGACTGGGTTTGGCTTTTGCGCTAATTGTAACCCGCACGGGCATGCGTGCCAAACGCCTCATCCGCACTGCTTCGTTATTACCGATTATAACACCGCCTTTTGTGATTGGTTTAGCAATAATTTTACTTTTTGGGCGTTCCGGTGCAGTCAATACATTTTTGGAATGGGCTTTCAACATTGAGCCTACACGTTGGATTTATGGACTTACCGGAATTTGGTTTGCACAAACTATGGCTTTTACGCCAATTGCATTTCTGGTTTTAATTGGGGTTGTAGAAGGCATCAGCCCTTCTATGGAAGAAGCCGCGCAAACTTTGCGTGCCAACACATGGGAGACTTTTCGTACGGTCTCACTGCCGCTCATGCGACCTGGCTTGGCGAACGCGTTTCTACTCGGATTCATTGAGAGTTTAGCGGATTTCGGCAATCCCTTGGTGCTTGGCGGAAGTTATGAAGTCCTTTCCACGCAAATTTTCTTTGCTATTGCCGGTGCACAGGGTGATCAAAGCATGGCAGCAGTTTTGGCTATTGTTTTATTAATTTTCACTCTTTCCGCGTTTTACGCACAGCGGCGCTGGCTCGGCAAAAAATCATATGCAACTGTCACAGGGAAAGGTGATTCTGGTGTTCATATTCGCCTACCGAAAAGAGTGAAATTTGGTGTTTACAGTACAGCTCTACCTTTTGTTGCTTTGAGTTTAATTATTTATGGTATGATTCTTTTTGGGGGTTTTGTGGAAACCTGGGGTTACAAACACAACTTCACTTTAAAACATTATATAGATGAATTTGCACTAAGTTGGTCTTCCGAACATGGTATAATGTGGGAAGGAGCAGCATGGAATTCATTCTGGACTACACTGCAAATTTCAGCTATTTCCGCACCTTTGACCGCGGCTTTCGGTTTATTGGTGGCCTATATCTTAGTACGACAAAAATTCAGAGGAAAAGACGGTTTTGAATTCCTGACCATGCTCAGTTTCGCCATTCCGGGAACCGTAATCGGCATCGGTTATATTTTAGCTTTTAATGTCCCTCCAATTGAAATTACCGGAACCGGTGTAATTCTAGTAGTTTGTTTTATCTTCAGGAATATGCCCACTGGAATCCGAGCTGGAGTAGCATCCATGAGTCAACTCGATCCTAGTTTAGATGAAGCATCTTTGACTTTAGGAGCACGTTCTTTCACGACATTTCGGCGGATTTTATTACCGCTGTTGCGTCCAGCTGTGATTGCGGCATTGGTCTTTAGTTTCGTAAGAGCAATGACGGCCATCAGCGCGGTCATTTTCCTTGTTAGTGCCGATTACGATATGGCAACCTCTTATATTTTAGGTAGAGTCGAAAACTCGGATTACGGTTTGGCAATTGCGTATTCCTCAGTTTTGATTATGGTTATGCTGGCGGCAATCGGAACAATACAAATTCTTGTTGGAAAACGGGAACTCGGAAGACGAGAGGCAATTGAGTTTTAAAATATTTCAAAGATTGAAAAATAAACTAAATTCAAATATATGAACAATAAATTTGCAGTAGAATTTAATAATGTAACCAAAGCCTTCGGGGATGTGAAGGCCATTCGCAATCTTGATTTTGCCATAGAATCTGGAAAACTAGTAACATTACTCGGACCTTCAGGTTGCGGGAAGACAACAACACTGCGTTTGATTGCAGGACTTGAGATGGTAACGGATGGAAATGTTTACATTGGAGGAAAAGATGTGACCACACTTCCAGCAACTGACCGGGATGTGAGCATGGTCTTTCAGTCATACGCACTTTTTCCGCACATGACAGTGTTGCAAAACGTTTCTTATGGTCTGACGATGAGTAAGATGTCGAAAGCGGAAGTGAGCGAAAAAGCCCATGAGGGTCTGAGTTTGGTTGGACTGACGGGTTACGGCGGACGTTTGCCGAGTGAACTTTCCGGCGGTCAACAACAACGGGTAGCCGTCGCACGAGCACTTGTTTTGGAACCTGAAGTTCTGCTCTTTGACGAACCGCTCTCGAATCTGGACGCAAAGCTGCGCCGACGAGTAAGGGAGGAAATCAGGGAATTGCAGCAAAAACTGGGACTGACCACGGTTTATGTTACTCACGATCAGGAAGAAGCCCTAGCTGTTTCGGATCGTATCATTGTCATGAATGAAGCCGTGATTGCGCAGGAAGGAACTCCACATCAGTTATATGAAGAACCGGCAAATCTTTTTGTCTCAGATTTTATTGGTGATGCTAATCTGGTAAAAGCTGAAATCATCAACATTGAAGGAGATGAAGCAGAAGTTGATCTTGGAGGAATCAAACTCAAACTGCCTCACCGGGGAATTCACTCAGGAGAAGTAGATGTGGCAATTCGTCCTCAGGCTATCATGCTGAATCCTGCAGTCAATAAAGATGAAATATCTGCAACAATTCTAAAAACATCTTACTTGGGTGATCATATTGAATATACACTTGAAAGTGCTCTTGGTGAATTATTTGTGATAGATAATCAAATGGAAAAACAATATGATTCCGGTACTGAGGTTTCTCTCACATTCCGCGCACGTGGGTTGAGTTTGATTCCTGAATCCTGAGCATAGATTATCCCGTTTTTTTCTACGTTTAAAATATGATGCATTCGTAATTAGTTGTCATTCCCGCGAAAGCGGGAATCCAGGAACTTGTAAGTATCTGAAACACAACTTTTGTCATTTCGACCGTAGGGATAAATCTTTATTATATTAGAGTAGTATCATAAAATAAATTTCTCGTTTTGTTCAAAATGACACTTTTTAGGCTTTTTTAAGAGATTGTCAGACTAGCATAAATTGTGGAAGATACAGAAGAGACTTTAGTTTAAATTACAGTAGTTGAAATAATCATGTTTAGCAAAGATCAAATCAAATTAGCCATTGCACCAATTGCATGGACCAACGATGATCTTCCGGAACTGGGAGCTCATATTCCTTTTGAGCAGTGCATTGATGAAATGGCGGAAGCAGGATTTTCCGGAAGCGAAATCGGCAACAAATATCCTCAAGATCCCACAGTCTTAAAAGCAGCTTTGGGAAAAAGAGGTTTACAGATTTCATCGGCTTGGTTCAGTAGTTTTTTTAGTGAAGAAGGTCGCGAGGAAGAAACGGTTCA
>Ga0209776_1000889_pt1 | contig 17550 bp, 16 predicted proteins | sample SaaInlLV_10m_DNA_3_FD_184670 | JGI IMG/M metagenome (GOLD analysis project Ga0209776, IMG submission 184670) | Marine microbial communities from expanding oxygen minimum zones in the Saanich Inlet - Saanich Inlet SI073_LV_165m_DNA (SPAdes) (version 2) | ecosystem: Environmental > Aquatic >...
ATAAACGACTTATTGTAAAAATAGAATGCTGTAAAGTTGTTCCTAGTGAAAGCCTGTTGGCTAACTTCCCAGCCACTCTCGATCCAAAAGACACGCTCTCAATAAATTGCATGCAGACATAACAAAACAGCGCTATTAGAAAAAAATAAATCATTTAAGAACAAGTGACATAATTAACTGCTTATTAATTCTTGATAACGAAAGTAATTGCTTAATCAATGTGAAACTCCATCTCTTTTAATTACTTTTAAAAATGTCATCCATAAAATTTTCATATCAAACCAAAAAGATTGACGGCTCATATACTCCACATCCAGTACAACTTTATCAGAAATTGATAGCTCATCGCGTCCATTCACTTGCGCCCAACCTGTAATACCAGGTAGTAACTTATCCACACCCTTCTGAGTACGTAAAGTAATTAAATCATCTTGATTATAAAGTGCAGGACGTGGCCCTACGAAGCTCATATCACCTTTTAAAACTGAAAATAGTTGTGGAAGCTCATCCAAGCTAGAACGACGTAAAAAACCACCAATGGGAGATAAGTAGACATCTGGATTATCTAATAGGTGGGTTGCTACAGCAGGAGTGTCTGTCAACATTGATCTAAATTTAGGCATCTTAAAAATTTTATTATTTTTACCAATGCGATCAGACCAATATAATGATGGGCCTTTTGATGTTAATCGAATTGCAATGGCAATGAATAGCATTATAATCAACAAAGATGATGATAACAATATACCAACAAGCAAATCAAAAATCTGTTTCATTCATGCCCTTTAATGTCTTTTGTGCTTTAAATCCTAGCTCTTCTAATTTAGCAGAAGAATAACATTCATCGCCTAATAGTTTATTAAGCTTATATTTAATACGTGGATTTATCAAGGATATCATGTCAAATAAAAACTTTGGAACGCTCCATTTTGGAATTGACTTACCTAATACATTGCACATAGCATTATAAATCTCACGAGAAGAATGTGGAGTACCGTCTGTCGCAATAAATATTTCTCCATTGGCGCGATCGTCATCAGCCGTCAATAAAATTGCTCGAACTAAATCATCTACATGAATCATTGATCTTTTATTGCCAGTTTCAGGCAAAGGTGGGAACCAACCCCCTCTAATTCCTGACAGCATTAACTTTAAATTACCCTTAACATTAGGACCATAAACTAATGATGGTCGAATGATGGCTACATGCATACCAGATTCTTTACCTATTCTCAACAACTTTAACTCCGCCTCTCTCTTGGTTTCGCCATATATTCCTTCTGGTATTCCTTGATCGATTTCACCTGAACATTTGCCAGGATTGCCGCTTCCGCCAGCTTTAACACTACTAACGAATATAAACTTTTTTACGCCACTTTTTACCGCTAATTTGGCCAACTCAATTGTAGCATCTACATTTACTTTTCGATAAAGACTCTCATTTTTATTCGCATCATGTAGATCATGTGCAAAGCCTGCAAGATGAAAAACTGTATCTACGCTATCTAAAGCATCTTCAGGAATTAGCTCAGATTGAAGATTGCAAACTACAGTCTCGTAGTTTAAATGTTGACTACGCGATAGAACTTTTATATTTCCATTGACTGCATTAATAAGACGTTTTCCTATAAAGCCCGTCCCTCCCGATATTAAAATATTTTCCAAAATTTTTAACCTTGTATTAAATTAATAAGTTAATTAAATTTAAACCTCACTCTTCAAGTCTTTGCAGTAAAATTTATTGAATATACTTGATTTATCTCAATTCAAATATTTAATGTAGTTTTCTCCATTATCACAAAGAGCAACATTTATTGACCTATAGTGCAACTGTCTATTTTTTTTGGAAAATCGCCCTCTAAAGAGGATGAGCGATATTTTTTTTGTATAACATGAAATATGCATGAAGGCATTATCATAACCAAGATATGAAATACAATTTTCAGACTTGAAAAGTGAAAAAATTTCCAATAATGTTAGACTACCCCTTAAATCGTAATCGATAAGCTCTTTTCTGTCATCAGAAATACAATCATTAGTAGCACCAATTAAAATGATCTTATACCCTTTGGAACGATAAGTCTTCAGTATATTTGTAAATAATTTAGTATCTAAAAAAAACTTTCTAAAAAAACCTGAATTAATTGACTCATTAAAAATAATAAACTGATTATTTAGATGAAAATACTGACTTTGAACTGGCATTTTAAATTCGTATTCACATACATCTTTTTTATCCTTTCCACAAATAAATAAATAAAAAAATAATATATGCTTTCCAATCGGAACGACAATATTAGGGTCATTAAAATCGTATAAAATCAATGATTTGCAAAGTGAAGAATTTTCTAAATCGTAGTTATTTTTTGCGCAATACATATAAGCAGGAGCTATAAGAGTATACAGGAAGTCTATTTCTGTTTTTTTAATAGACACCCCAAGGTAACTCCATAGAGATTCACAAAACCCTCCTCCCAGTACGTAAATTTTCTTTTCTTTTGACATTGTAAGTATCATATATATAAAAAAAAGCTGATCTCCAATATGAACAAAGTTGCTTTCAGAAAAATCAAGCACAAAACAATCTGAATATATTTTCTTTTCAGAGTTGCTGGCGATCCAAAACCCCGGATAAATTTTATTTTTATAGCAACCTAACAACAATTTCTTATATATAGAGCTCTTTATTTTTGAGTAAATATAATAAAATTTATCCATATGTATATTCATATTTTATTTTTGTATACACCATGGAGGAAGCCTAGCGCAATCCACAGCTGAGGGTAGGCCATAGGATAACCTAAGCATAAATTTATAACAACAGCCACCTCGATTAATTTGATTAAACCATATTTTTTAATAAAGATATTTTTATGAAAAGCAAGAAAAAATAAAATAAAGAAAACTCCTAATTCTGAAAACAACCCTAAATAAAGTGTTTGTGTCGTCACTCTAGCTGGATTAAATCCCTGTTTGGCCATAATGTCACTATTACTATAAACTAACTCTCTCCATATTGGGTCGAGACTAAAGTAATCGAGAAAATTAATGATTCCAGTAAAATACTCTGAAGAATAGGATCCGGGTCCAATTCCAAATGGGGAGTGCACTAAATTCCCTACTGACGATAATATAGAGGAAAATCTATAGAAGTCACTAGATACTAATTGTCCTGACATTAGGCTATCAACCTTAATCATTAATGTTGGTGAATTTACAATTAAATAGAGAAACACTAGAGAAGAGAAAAGAAAGTAAATTTTATTTTTAAAATCTGACTTAATCACTCCAAAAAATAAAACACCTATCGCAATAATAACATATGTTCCACTTCTGTGAAATAGAAGAAAGAGAATGGTTGATATAAAAAAGAAGCTAAACCATGAGTAGCCATACTTATAAATCAGAATTGACAGCCATTTATTGGAGTTAAGATCTTTTAACTTGGAGTTGAGCCAAACCGCCATAAGCGACACTAACATCAATATATACGACACTGACATTGAATGTTCAAAAAAATGAAAAACTATAGTTTTCATGTAAACCACATCAGGCCTACCACTTGTTAAACTCCTTATGTCATAAAGAATATCTCTTATGAGGCTATTATCAGTAATTACATGTAATACTTCTATTAAACCAAAAAATACTGAAGGAAGTTGTAATATTAGAAAATATTTAATTATTTTCTCTTTTGGGATATTAAGAAAAAAATTATTTTTACTGTAAATATAGACCGTAACAGCTGACAAAAACTGTAAAAACCTGATAATATATTCTGAAAATACAGACTGAATTTGAAGTGGAGCCCATAAAATAACTATAAAAAATATTAACACTAAGCTTAGTGTCTGAGTGTCAATGTAATGTTTTTTCTTTACACTAAAAACATATAAAAATAACGCCAAAAATGCGAACCCCCATGCAAAAGGAGCTCCAGCAGTAGCTCCAGATGAAGATATTTGTAATAAAGAATTAAACTGAGAAAAGAATGCAAATAAAATAAATAAATAATACACATTAACCTTTTGGTTTTTTTAATCTTTGCAATTCCATTATTACCTTCTTCTTATTACCCTAATAGGAAATTTTATATATTCAAAAAATACCGCCAATAGAGAGGTTACTCTAATATAAAGTGGGAAAATACTGTCACTGTAAGACCACAAGGTAACCTTAATACCTTTGTGCATTTTATAGAAACTATCAGATAAACCGACATTATCAGATGACTCTTCATCGGTTATAACATGGACTAATGCACAATCTAACTTAATAACTTTATATTTATATATAAGCCTTAGCCACAGATTATAATCTTCGGCATACCTCATTGAGTCTGGAAATCTTTCTTCGTTCAAAACACTTTTTAACATGAATACGGAAGGTGTAACAAAAGGAGTTCTAAATAAAGATGGTAGAAATAAAACTTTTTTATAATTACAATTTACTGGCATTCTTAAACTGTTGGCATTCACTTGCTTGTATGACGTATAAAAAGATTCTGCAGCAATAACATCTGCACCAGTCTTTATTATCAAATCTCTTTGCAAGCCTATCTTGTCAACATGCCACAAATCATCACTATCTAAAAATACAATATACTTACCTTTTGATACATCAATCCCATAATTACGACTAGCTGCAACACCCAAATTAACATTATTAGTAAATATTCTATACTTGATTTCAATACCATGAAGGCAGGTTTTTAAAGTTTCAACAGTGTTATCACTACTACAATCATCTACGAATACCACCTCTAAGTCATTGTATTTTTTAAGATTTTTTATGTTTAAGTCCACCATCCTTCTAACAATGTTAGAATCATTGTATAGTGTAACAATTATAGTTATTTCCATTATTTCATATAGTTAGTTTTTAAGCAGATAACACACCTCCTTTTTTAATGGCTAGAAAGAAAGTTACTCCAGCCTGATAAAACTGCCTTAAATCCATTTTCAGACATGTAATCTTGGATTAAAATCCTTGGGATTGAATGTCTATCATATCTATTTATTGGTTTTTTAATGGTTGTTACAGCTGTGTCAAATCCACAAAGTCTAACAATTCTAGAATCTTTTTTTGAAAAATCATTCACCCCCCCAAAAGGGTATGCAAAATGTCCAATCTTGTGGGACAACTTACCCTCCAAAATCTCCTTAGACTTCTTTATTTCATAAAAAGACCTTTTGTAAGATAGGTTTTTTAATTGATGGTGTGAGTGCGTATGTGCACCTATGGTAATCAATCTGTTTGAATCTAAGTGTTTAATATCATTCCAATTTAAGCATAATTCAGGATACTGCCTTCTTTTGGAATTTCCAGAAATCTTTGTCATTAATTTTTTCTGATCTTCCACCTCAAGGCTTAAAATCCATTTTACCAACTCTAAAAAACACTTCTTTTTATTATTAATACTAGCAATTTTGTATATTTTTAATTTACCCATAAAACATATGTCTAACTTTTTTATATTAATTAAGCAGTCCCAAATCTCATTCCACCACATCCAGGTGTCACCCTCAGGAAAGCGTGTAACTATATATATAGTGGCTGGAATGTTGTATTTTTTCAATATTGGCAGTGCTATTGTCAAATTATCCTTGTAACCATCATCAAACGTAATGGCAACTTTAAAATCATTAGAGGAGCTTAATAAGTGATTTGACATATCATCAATAGAAATCACATCATACTCATTGCTAAGTAGTTTCATTTGATCATTAAATGCTGACTCTGATATTATATTTCCATTAGGGTAGGTATATTTATCGAACTTTGAATTTGGATGTATCCTGTGGTAACAAAGGATACAGGCACGTCCCTGCCAAGCTTTTGCCATATCTCTAAATATAAAAGAGCCCATGGCTTCATACAGTATTTTTTTATATAAATTCTTCACTTGAAAGGTTTAGAGCTTTACGCCTTTTTCTATCAGGATTAATCTAATAATTTCAATGCTATAAAATTCAACAATCTCAAGTATGTCAAACTGAACATCAAAAGCACGCTCTAACTCAGTTACCATATTTACTATGGCCAAAGAATCCCAATTTTCAATATTATCTTGGCTGCTTTTTTCATTAATATCTGATTTTTTAACACCTAAAATTTCAGACACTACGTTATATAATTTTTCTTTATTATTCTCCACTATTCCTCCGCAAAACTAACATCAATCCAACTTGGGAAATTGATTTCTTTAGTGACATCTAAAATATATTGAGTTGCATTCTTATCATTTTCTAACTCCATACCCATTCGACTATAAAAATCAGAAACCTGCATATTTTTATTTGTTTCAATATACTCCGCTCTTAAGATTTTGTATCCCTTGTTACTTGAATATTTCATTAAAGCACACCATAAAACATCTTCAGCGCCACGACTTAATGCTCGACAACTCATAAGAAAGGTATCAACAATAAGCCCGCCGTCACATGTGTCGTCTTTAACTGCGATACACAACCCTACCACACCCTGGTCTCCAAATTTATCACGCAAAGAGATTGTTATTAAAATACTGCCCTTGGTTGAAATTAGCTTATTGACTGTTGAGCTAGAGTGTCTTCTTGTTGTTAAATTAAATTGATTAGTTTTTAAAATCATTTGTATAACTCTCTGTAGATTTACACTAGAAACAGACTCTATGTTTGCTTTTAATTCTAGACTATATAAGAACCCCTCCCTATCAAGTGTGTCTTCTAGTTTTTTTCTATTGATTTGATTTTTATAATCTTTGTTACGCGATAAATCTTCCTTCTCTATGGAAAAAGAGTCAAAATAATAACTATTAACTATAGACTCTAATATATTTAATGGGTCACCGGAATTTGAGATAGTTTTTACATCAGGCAAGAGTGCTTTCATTTCTCCTTGTTCAAATTTCTGATCATCTAAAAAAACAAAACTATCCACACCTAAGCCAAGCTCTTCTGCAACCTCTTTAAGATTTTTATATTTTAACTCCCAGTTTACCTTTAGCTTTATAAAGTCAGATAATTTAAGTGGCATTATTAACGAATCAAACGCCTTAGTTACGTCTGTAATATTATTCTTACTCAATAAAACAAGTAACACTCCCCTATTTTTAAGTGAAATTAAGGTTTGTTGAATCCGCCAATATACACTTCCAGGGTAGTCTTTACCAATATTTAAATTCTCAATTCCATCCTCTCCAAGAACCCCTCCCCACAATGTATTATCGAGATCGATCGCCAAAACCTTGGATTGAGTTAATAATAATGGTCGAATTACTTTAGTAAATGAATCTGCAAAAGACAGTCCGTAAGCTGGATCGAATGGCTGGCGTGCAAAAAAATTCATTTTCTCATTTAAAGCTGAATTTCCCACACTGCCCAACCATTGAGAGACATCAAAAATTCTTATCTTACCAAGAGTTGCATACCTATATAAAAATAAATTTACCTTATAAACAATTTCTATAATTCCATACCCTCTATGTTTATCATTTAAAGAATTTTTCCAGTAATCTGGTACAAAAAAAGTTGATACTATCAAGGGAGCATCTTCATCATACTGCTCAACGATTCTCTTAATTCTTTCTATTAGCATATTGTATGAATCACGCCTCTCTTTCAAGGACATTGAATCTACCTCCCAAACCAATTTAGGAAGTAGATCTTCAATCCTCCACAAAATAACAATCACCTCTAATGATGACTGAAGGAAACTTGACTCTTTATCAAATAGATCCTGTTCAATACTGTCTAGACCACCAAGAGTAATATTTACCCTGCAAGGAATTGCACTTAAGGATAGCTGCAAACAATCAATTAACGTCTCTATTGTATATGTTCTTAATATTCCAATATTTATTTTTTTTTCATTATTGGCGGACAGTTGGCCTTTTACTAATTTTAACGCATTACGAATATCAGTAAATTTATTTGTTTTGTAAGCCTTGTCAATTATATTTTTTAGCGATTCGGGCCATTCTTTTGGATAATCCATATAGATAAAATTATGGCATTCTTTGGCCGCCAGTAACCGATAAGTTAACCCCGTTTATAAAGCCAGATGTTGCTAAAAATACAACCGACTGTGCAACGTCTTCAGGTGTGCACATTCTACGCATTGGGTTTGTCGCTTCCTCTATCTTCTTTGCACGTATAGATATCTCACTAGAGTATGGTGTATCCATCAGGCCGGGCGAGACGGAGTTACACCTAATACCAAGTATAGCCAATTCCTGAGCATAGCATTTCATCAACCCCCATGATGCCATCTTAGCTGAAATATATGCAGACATATTTGCAGGTGGAGAATCAAAAACTGCTTCTGTTAAAACTGTAATAATAAATCCATCTTTATCTGATCTATTATTTACAAAATCTGTTACCAATTTATGCAATGAGAATACCTCAACCTCCATATGTTTTTTCATTTCCTTTAAATTTTCAGAACTCACAACCCCTGAAAGAGTTAAAGGTGCAGCAGCTGTATGAACAATTCCATCAATATCAAAATTTGAAAAAATATTCTCACTATTTTTACTAACTTCCTTTTCATTTAAAAAATCACAAGAAACTGTTTCAACAATAGAGTTTGGTAAAGCGGATTTCAACTCTTTAAGTTTATCTACATTACGCCCCCACAGTATTAATTTAGCCCCATGATTTGTCAAATTTTGACATATTGAAGAACCTAGTATCCCAGTGGCTCCAGTAATTAAAATTCTTTTACCTGTTAAGTTCAAAGGGCTTTTTATTGTTGTTTTAGACATTAATGCAACCTTGGCAGTGCCATTGAGATACAACAAATCATTATACAGTCCAACACCTTTAATATCAAGAGTAATAGTGTCTATAGCTTTGTTTACAGATGATATTGTTGCTGTAAATTTTACACTATCCCCAATGCGTATCATTTTTCTCCAGTTTATTTGAAAATCATTCCACAAAGCGCCCTGCCCGGGTATTTTAACTCCAACCAGTGTTGAAATAAAAGAAGCTGCAAGCATTCCATGAACAACCCTTCCACCTGCAGCAGTTGTTGACGCATAATTGCTATCCATATGAAGTGGGTTATTATCTCCAGTTAAATTCGAAAATGTATTAACGTCATCCTCTGTAAACTGATGAGTGATAGTGCGAAAATCCCCCTTAATCCAGTTATTAATGGAGTTATTATTTTTACTCATATAGTGGAATCTCCGTCAAACATGGATGCGCACCATGTTGTTTTTTCTTTTAGTGGCTGTTTCAGGTCGTGATTAACCGCAAAATACCAGAAACGAGAGTAGGAGTATTTTCTACTAAATGGCTTCTCCATGCTCAATGAATTGCGTACTTCGTCTGTCAGCCCGGTAACTTGAAGCAAATCTATTTTATTGGCTTTAGCATATAAAAACGCCTCTCTTGTTAGGCATCTTATAAAACTGGGATCATCGTCACATACAATTAAATCATCAATTATAATCCTTTTAGCCTTAAATTCTTTGGAAATAATGTGTGAAATAATCATATAGCCATAAATTTTTTCACCTATACTTAAAATAAAAAAAACTGGTTTTCTATTTTTTGAACTACAATTATCATACTGCCATAGTATCGCTTCTCTATCTCTAATAGATAGCATTTTACTTAAGTTAGAATTTTTAATATTATGCCAAAATTCATCAAAATTATTAGTTAGTAATTTTGGATTCACTATTTCAATAGTACAGTTAGAATTTTCCTGCCACCTATTACGAATTAAACTTTCAAGCAATATAAAAGGATATATTAAAATGGCGGATAAAAATACAAAAACCTTAGGAAAGTTTTTTTTTCTCAAAAACGATAAAGTAAAGGAAAAAGGGGTTACTATCCAAAATAGATCGTTATTATAATTATCCTGTGGAATCGGTTTCGCTTTTGCAATTTTGTAAACACTACTAGATAAATCATTTGCAGAAGAAAATATAAATAAGTCAGCCTCTTTTTGTTGAAAAAATCTTGAAATCAACTTTAATGAGTGCTTTCGATATTCTTTGTCAACCACAAAAGACCTTGCTACTCCGGCGGTCCAATTTTTATTATTAAATGTATATTGTCGCGGTATATTCCCTATATACCCAACTATTTCTTTATCAAATTCCAACACCCAGCCGATTATCCATTTACTACTATAAAACTTATTATTTTTCCAAATCCAATGCCACGCTTGATCGCAACCCTCGCCAGCCAGTCCATTTCGTCTACATAAATTATTTACCTGTGCCTCATCATTGAATATTGCACTTCTAGTAATTACCTTCTTCATAATACAATCCAGCTACCTTCCGGTAATTTTATTAAATATTGCTTTTGGTAAAATAATAGCGGTTATTATTTTTAGTTTGTTTTTTAATCCTGGGATTTTAAAAAATGACTTTATAGAATATAAATAATTTCCATTTTGAGCCTCATAAACAGATTTCATTCTCTTTATATTACTTCCAAGCTTAACAAACTCTTTATTTTGTGAAATTTTGTAATTTTTAGAAGACAAGGCAATCCATTCGCATAATTCGTGTATTTGCCTACCTTGCTCAATAATTTGAAGATTGCCACCATGCCAGCGACAATAGGCGGTAGGTGTCTGAATAACTCCAAACTTCCAGTCTACGGCCAATCTTGTAGTCATATCATAGTCGCCAATAATATTGTATTTTGAATTAAATGGGGGTTGAACCCTTAAAAGCGCACTCCTCCTAACAATTATTGTTAGCAAGCCAACATTGTAGCCTTTTAAAATATCATCAAGCACAAAGCCTGAAGGTAGTTTCTTTTTATGGGCGATATAATTCAACCCTTTTATTTCATTTTTCCAAAAAAAATTACTATAAACCAAACCAATTTTTTTATCAGTAAATAATGATACTTGTAATTCTAGCTTTGTTGAAATCCAGTAATCATCCACGTCCAAAAAAGCGATGAAATCTCCTTTACTTTTTTTGATTGCATGATTTCTAGCGCTATAGAGTGTACTATGGAATGGTGCATAGAAATATTTAAGCCTATTATTATCAATCTTATTAAAAATATTAGCACTACCATCTGTAGACTGATTATCCCAAAATATAATCTCCCAATTGGTATATGTTTGAGTTATCACACTATCAATAGCCTTGCGCAAGTACTTCTCGCCATTGTAGCAATTCATAATTACACTAACCAAAGGAGATGAACTGCTCATGTTAATTTTCTTTAAGTTGAATCAAGCTTATTAAACTCTCGCTAATATACTCAATATCTCTTTTGTCGAGATCAGGATGTAAGGGCAATGTTAATATTGACTTAAATAACCTGTCAGTTACTTCTTTCTTTACTTCATTTTTATATAAAGATAGTGTATGGTTAGGTTGGTAATGAACTCCTGTTTGCACCCCTTTTTTCTCTAAACAGTTTTTAATCATATCTCTATTAATATTGTTAGGAATTTTCACGGTATAAATATGAGGAACCACCTTTGTATAGTCATGTTTTATAAATTTAATATCAGTATTTAAAAAATAATAGTCGTATAATTTTGCCAATTCTTGTCGTTTTTTTGCAAATTTTGGAAATTTTTTTAACTGCTCAATTCCAATTGCAGCCATTATATCACTCATATGATATCGCCAACCTTGCGCGCTAACATCAAAATCCCAACTACGCTCTCTCAAAAGACGTTTTTCAGCATCTCTTTCCACGCCTAGCAATCTTGCATCGCTTACTTTTTTTAAAACATCTATATCACTTGTCACTATACAGCCACCCTCGCCCGAGGTGATATTTTTAATTCCATCAAAGCTAAAGCAAGCTATGTCACCAAAACCACCAACCCTTTTCTTTTTGTAAAGACTGCCAAATGCGTGCGCTGCATCTTCAATTACACGCAATCCATATCTATCAGAAAAATCATACACATTTTCAAGAGACCCTACTCCTCCTGAATAATGTACAGGCATAATAGCTTTAGTCCTAGGTGTTATTAATTTTTCAGCATCATTTAAATCTATGCAGAGCGTTTTTAAATCAACATCACAAGCAATGGGCACTGCACCAACTGCTGATATAGCTTGAAAACTCGCTACGTATGTTAACGACTGAACCAAGACCTCATCACCAGGACCAACTCCTATAGCTTGCAAAGCCAAATGAAGAGCAGACGTGCCTGATGATACACATAAAGCTGGTCGTCCAAAAAAATCTGTCAACATTTCTTCAAATTTCCCCACCTCCTGGCCCATGCCCAAAAACTCACTGGTTAAAACCTTTGTTACTGACTCTATTTCCTTGTGGTTCAGGCATGATTTAGAAAGACGTATAAACTCCTTAGACATAAGATTACTCAAACCTTCCAAGGTGCCTTTTCAGAAGACCATAACTCTTCAAGATGATCACGATCACGCTTTGTATCCATACATTGCCAATATCCATTATGATGATAGGCCATCAACTCGCCCATTTCCGCAGCCCTTTCTAGTGGTTGTCTTTCCAGTATGGTTTTATCACCCTCTATCAAATCAAAGAACTCCGGCTCAATTATAAAATAACCACCATTGATCCACCCTTGGGTTGTTTGCGGCTTCTCTTGAAATGCAATCACCTTATTACCCTTCATTTCAATTTCGCCAAAACGGGCACTTGGGCGGACTGCTGAAACTGTAACCATTTTCCCATGACTATTATGAAACTTTAATAAATCATCAAGATTAATGTCAGCTACCCCATCCCCATAAGTAAGCATACAGGTTTCATTTCCTATTAACGATTTCAGGCGTTTTACTCGCCCCCCAGTTAAAGACTCAAGCCCTGTTTGAACCAATGACACTTTCCAATCTATTTCATCATTTTGATATGACTTTAAATCTCCATTTTTTAAATCAACCCTAAAGTCAGAGTTAACAGAGCGATAATGTAAAAAGTACTCTTTTATTATTTCCGCTTTGTAGCCTAATGCTAGGTAAAAATCCTTGTGTCCAAAATGGGCATAAGTCTTCATAATGTGCCATATAATTGGCCTACCTCCAACCTTAACCATTGGTTTGGGAATTTCCTCTGTATATTCAGACAACCTTGTTCCAAACCCCCCTGCTAAAATTATCACCTTCATCGCTACACCTCCTTTTATATATACACTATTTGATATTGATTAATCATTTTTACAAAAAATAATTATTATAAAATCAATTTGAGTTTTTTTAAAAACTCCTTATATTCAGATTTATCAAAATTACACGGTATATTTACCATATTTTTACCGGCAGATTCTGATACTGGACATGAATTGGTTTTGTAGCCAAAATTCTCAAGTCTCTCGTTAGTTCCTATTATTGGCTTTAAAAACCATGTCCAGTTAACATCAATAAGATTACTTAATTCACGTCTCTTTAGGGTGCCATCTTTATCGCTCCAAACAAACCTTAACGGGACTATATAAATTAATTCATCATAGTACGCAGCTGGCAATTTCACTCTTGCATTAGCATCAACAGCCATAATCAAAGAGTTAAGCAAGGACCTGCGATCTTCCTTGTATTTTTCCCATCTTTCGACCTCGTAAATGCCCAATTGGGCTAAAAAATTTGGAAGTTTTGAAGGGTAAGGATAGTTTTTATTAATTACCTTTGAAGAGAAGTCATCAGTAAGAAAAGGAGTAGATAAGCTAAAAAATTTTATAGCAATAGAGTATAGTGAATCAACAAGCTCCATCTTTCCATATTTATTCACATTGCAAAATTGCTTTTCAACTAGTATTCTTATCCATAAAGATTTTTTTTTATTATACGATAACTCTTGACATGAATCTCTAAATATTCTCAATGTATCGGCTAATTCTTTATGCCTCGTATAAAGCATTCCTCCAATTATAGTATTAAGTGGCTTTGTATGGTCTGTTGAAAATATTGCAGCATCCCCAAAATTTCCAACAACAGTATTATTTACGGACGACCCCATAGTGAGCGCACAATCCTCGAGTAGAAAAATATCATTCTTTTGGGCGATAGATACTATTTTTTGAATGGAGCAAGGTATTCCAAATGAATGTTGTGCCACAATCATTTTGGTTGACTTAGTTATACACGATTCAATTGATAGCGCACTTGAGCCAAAAGTATCAAGATCTATATCAGAATAAATTGGCGTTGCACCTATTTTAAGCACGGCATTTGCCATAACAGAGCACGTACTTCCAAGTAGAATGATTTCATCACCCTTTTCTATTTTTAAGACCTTCATAAGGCTATAAAAACACATTCTAGCAGCAGCGTAAGATATACACTCCCCTCCTCCAATGATATTGGAAAATTTTTTTTCAAAAATACTAGTTGCATCTTTATTATCTTTGTTAACTAGAACCTTAATAGACTTTAACTGACTATTAGACAAATAACCGTGACCCGAGATAAATCCATAAAATTTTTTATGATTGTATTTGGTGACTATTAAGTGTAGTTTTTTGAATATCTTTTTCATAAAAATAACGCCTTTCTCCATTTGGACAGCTCTTTATCAATAAAGAAAAATTCCCTCCTGTTATTGAATAGGCTTTTATTCGTTAAGTCAAAACAAGAAGCTAAAGCTAAGACCAACTCCTTGGAATTTGCAACAAAAGAGACACCTTTAACTCCGTTTAATGGACTTAAATTAAGGGTTTTTGGGTCAAGCATAATAATTGTTGATTTTCCTGCACTATACGCATCAACAGAAGCTGACGTAGCGTTACTAGAAAAAACAATTTGTGTATATTTTAATAATTCCCCTATTGGAGTAGATGAGATTTGATAATCAAATGATAATTTATATTTTTCTGGAATTGGGCAATTTGGATGTGGCTTGATGATTATTTTAAATGTGTGACTTGTATCCAGTAAAGCCTTTTCAAGCATCTCTAGTTGATACTTGGTACTGTCCCATACATAATCTGTAACAACCAATAGGCAATTTGAAATTAGCTCTTTATTATAATGATTGGCATTGTTAAAATTCTCCAAGAACCCATACCTTAAGGCCTCCAACTCTATAACTTTCTCGCTTGGAATGCCACCTTTAATTAACAATGATTTACTAAATTCACCATTAGCAGCTAAATAATTTGGAAAATTAATTAAATTTTCCTTATTTTTAGCGTACAAATTTTGGTCAGAAAAAAACCGTAAATCCCAATATTTTAATGGAGTATGCGTTACCCCAGTTATATGACCATTGCCAAAATTTTTCCATGCCGACACAAGTCCATACTCCCAACCTTGACCCTCATATAGAAAAAAACCTTTGACTTGATATGAAAAATATTGCATAGATTTTTCAAACAAATTAAAGGTTATTATATTGCTAACAACCTCCATTCCATAGAGAGATTTTTGAACATCTGACATTAGTAACGGATAATAACACCCTAGATTTAATTTAATTTCTCTCTCTAAGGTTGTTATGCCACTTAACCTTAGCCAGTCATTAAACACTTTAAAAATCAAGTTGATAGATAAAAATGAATCCAGGAATACATGCTTTTTTTTGTTTATATTGTTGAACTTTCTTAATATTTTCGCAGCATCAGTTGGGGAATTAATAGTGCCACTTTGCACATAAATATGTAGCCAGTTCGATGGTAATAGCTCATCTTCCAATAATTTGGGCAGTCCGCCCCAATAATGACTTTTATATATACCATTTTTTAGAGAGTTGAGGTGCAAATTGTCAAAATACGAAACAAATAAAGTTAATGGCTTTTTATTTTTTTCCAATGAAAGACCGACACCTTTTAAAGGTAGCCTGGTATAGTAATATTTACTCAGCCAAACTATCGCCTGAACGATTCTTGGCAATTTTCTATAAAAACTTTTCACTAAACTTGCATTTTTTTCTTTACTTTTTACTTTTCTATAGCTAAAGTCAATAGAGGCCTCTATTGACATTAATTTAATTGAATTAGCAAGATCTTCATTTGATCCAAAGAATATTATATTGCTATAATTCTTATTTTTTAGCCAATCAATCAGTGCCATAAGCTTAATTACATCATTTATTTGAGTAGATTTTGAGTAATTACATTTTTCAGAAAGGGGCATCATCCACCACAAGCTAAAGCTATTCCGAATTTTAAAGTGCTCAACAACAGTGTCGCCATTTATTTTCAATTTTCCCAATCTATAAATTAAATTTAAATATTGTTTTTTTAATTTACTGGAATTTTCTTCTACTATTTTCAGAATTGAGTATTCACTATTAGAAGCTGACTCCACATAACTATTCCAACACATAACAGAATCTATGTTTTTTTCACTTCTATTTGCATACTCCTCAAATATGACCAGAGTTCTCTTCACAACTTATATTTCAAATAAACTGAGTCTTTTAACATTTTACCTCTTACATATCTCAAATCATTATAAGTATCAACACTTAGTGCATCACTATCGACCACAACACCTTGTATTGTATATCCATTTTCTAAAACTCTAAGGTACTCGTTATATTCTATTTTTTCTAATGGACTTTGCTTTAATTTAGCAAATTTAATTAAAAAATCTTTTCTAAACGATACAACGTGATACGCTTTTAGTGAATATCCAACTGGAGATCTTGATTCAGAAGGAATGTCATTGCGTGAAAAGTACATAATTTCATTTTTTAAATTAACCACTGCCTTAATATCGTCATATGATTGCTTTTTACTAAACTGAGTTAATAGTATTGAAATTTCAGCTTTTGAGTTAACTAAACCTCTAACTCCCACATCAATATGTTCGGGATCCACTAAGGCTTCATCGCCTTGTATATTGACAATAATATCCGCCTCAATATGTTCAGCAGCTTCGGCCAATCTATCTGAACCGGTTTGATGTGCCTTACTGGTCATAATAACTCGAGCCTGATAGGATTCCACTAATTCCTTAATTACTTCACTATCTGTTACTACATAAACCTCGTCCAAGGTTTTTGCCATTTGAGTACGCTTAAGCGTATGAATAACCATAGGAAGACCCAGAATATCACACAATGCTTTTTCTGGTAAGCGACTGGACTCAAGCCTGACGGGGATCATGCCAATTACCTTCATAACAATTTCTCTATATATGTCAAATCATCAACCAAAATACAACTACTCGCTAAAAATTCTGATGAATATAAACCTGTTTTAACGCCAATAAATTTAACATTAGCTGACGCTGCCATCTTCAAATCAACAATAGAATCACCAATCACCACTGTTTTTCTTATATCGACCGACATTTTGTCACATAAATAGTGCACTAAATCTGGGCTGGGTTTGGCATTTTTTACCAAGTCAGCACCGGCAATATCATCAAAATAATGCTTTAAACCAATACTATCCATTGCCAGCTTTGCACGCTGGGTTAAATCCGTTGTTGCAATTGCAATCTTCATTTTTTCTTGTTTTAATGCAATTAACAATTGCTCAACACCAGGCAATAGTTTAACCAAAGTATTCAAATGCTCTTTAGAATATTCATCAATCAAATCAAAGGTTGATGATACTTGAGAGATTGTAATTTCTTGATTGTATTTGTGCATGGTTTGATGAGCGATTTGCACAATAAACTCTCTAGGT
>Ga0209776_1000934_pt1 | contig 16994 bp, 19 predicted proteins | sample SaaInlLV_10m_DNA_3_FD_184670 | JGI IMG/M metagenome (GOLD analysis project Ga0209776, IMG submission 184670) | Marine microbial communities from expanding oxygen minimum zones in the Saanich Inlet - Saanich Inlet SI073_LV_165m_DNA (SPAdes) (version 2) | ecosystem: Environmental > Aquatic >...
TGAACCCCCTCCTCGTCTTCCCCGACCCGCCACCACCCGAGTTGGCCCAGTGCCTCGACCTCGGCGCCTGGACCTGGAAGGCCGTCGATGACCCCGATCGCGCCATCGCCGACGAACCCGCCGAGGGCTGGGCCGGAGCTGTCGTATCCGCCGACTCCGACCCTGAAGGGGCAATCCGGTTGTGTCGACGCCTACGACAGGGAGAGATGCCCCTTGAGCCGCTGTTGCTGCTGATCGGTAGCACCCAGCTCGCCGACCTGGAGTCGCGCTTCGACCTGTTCGACGACTTCTGCCTGATGCCCGTGAGACCCGCCGAACTCCAGGCCCGCCTGCAGCATCTCTTCTGGAGTTCAGGCCGTGGAATCCGCCCTGAACTGGTGGAGTACGGGCCGCTGGCACTGAATCTAGAGACCTACCAGGCAGCTGTCGACGGCGAACCGCTCGATCTCACCTACATGGAGTACGAGCTGCTCAAGTTCCTGGCATCAAGTCCGGGGAAGGTGTTTACACGCGAGACGCTGCTGAGCAGGGTCTGGGGGTACGACTACTATGGGGGGGCACGCACGGTCGACGTTCACATTCGTCGGCTGCGGGCGAAACTGGGCGAGGAACACGCCGGGCTGATCCACACGGTCAGGTCGGTCGGCTACCGGTTCGGCCAGTCCCGGTGGGGAATCTGAGCCTGTAGTCAGTCAGCCAACGGCTCGGTCGGCGGACCTGCCCAGGGGTTTGCGTCGCTCACCTCGAGGAGTTCTGAGCCCTCGTGATCGGTGTCGACACCGCGCTTCAACAGCCTGCCGAGAAAGGCCGCTCCGGCAGCACCGCTCACAAGCACCCCTACCGGGATGACGATGACCAGCACGATGATCATTACCACTACTCCTGCCATCTACCCAGTCTGCCACGCCGGGTCGTGATCCGGGGAGGTCGGTCAACTGCCCGTCGGCCAGTCGGCTGGGGTTCCCCGGTGTATCCAGGTGGCGGCGGCAACGGCCGCGAAGACTGCATCGGAACCGTTGCGGGGCCGCTCATCATCATCCTGTTCGATAGTTACCTCGATGCGGGGGGTGTCCCCCGCCCTCACAATCCCGAACGACCTCACGGTCAGGTCAGACACGATGCCGGCATCATCGACGGCCAACGACTCCGAGGTGACCCAACTCCACGCCATGTGGGCTGCACCGATGCAGTAGGAGCGCAGCACGGTGGTGTCCAACGGATCCCCGCAGCGGACCGTGACGCTGATCAGGTCGTCGGTGACCTCAGCTTCTGCAACGGAGCCGTCTGGTGAGACAACCGGCCCCACAGACCCGCGTGCTCCAGCCAACAACACGATGGCCTCAGCCCATCCGGCGGCACGAATCACGGCCGATGTGGGTGGTCCGGCCACGTCGACCTCCTCGACTGTCAGATCCGACGCCACTGCTCTGATCGCCTCTGCGATTCCAGGGGTTCTCACGACCCTCATAACCCCCGTGCCGTCGGCCATGGCGCCGCCGGCTACAGGTGGTCTCTTGGGCCCCAGATGCACAGTGTCCTCGCGTGACATCAGGGCCAGAACCGCCCGTCCGTGCTCATCGGCCAACTCCCTCGCCACCCCTCCAACGAACGAGGTGGCCTTGCCTCCGAAGGCGCCACCGTTGGCCAGTGGACTGGACGGCTCGCCTCCGGGTTCACACCATGCCGAGTCGGTCTCGAGGTAGGCGGGTTCGACCCAGGTCGTGCGAAGTACCGCGTCCCATGGGCCCGGGGGGGCATCAACAGGTGGCACCGAGTCAACCGTGGTTCGTCGACCCTGGACCTTGCCGACTACCTGACGGGCCTCGTGGAGCGTCTCAGCGACCACCCACCGGCCTGATCGGTCGGGAACTGCAACCAGGGCACCGGCGGGTGCCGTGTCGGCGGCGAAACCACCCTGCCCGAGTGCAACCTCATTGCCGACAGCCTGAACGGACCGACCCTCGATAGTCGCCCTTTCGGCGGCCCGGTCCGTGAGGCGCGGAGCCTCGTCATCACCGAATGCGTCCCATGCCTCGATCACGGTCTGCCATCCGGTGCATCGACAGAGGTGCGCGGCAAGTGACCTGGTAACCCGATCTGTGTCGGTGGTCTCCGCTGAGAGAAGTCCGGAGAACCTCACGATGATCCCCGGTGTGCAGAACCCGCACTGGCTACCACCGGTCCGGGTGAATGCGTTGGCCCATCTGGTCCTCTCGTCGGCCTCGAGGCCGTCGAGGGTTGTCACCGTCCGGCCTGCCACGCGCCGGGCGGGTGTCACGCACGAGACCCTGGGCTGCCCGTCGACCAGCACGGTGCAGCAGCCGCACTGGCCCTGTGGGCTGCAGCCGTCCTTGGGTGAGGTCACCCCCAGTTGGTCGCGGAGGACGTCGAGAAGGGACCGTCCGTCATCTGGAACAGCCACCTCAGACCCGTCGACCGTGACCACAAACCCGTCAGATCCGCTTCCGGTCTGCCGCCTGTCCTGTTTCCCCATGTGGTGAGTGTGCCTCAGAGTCCGGCCGCAGACGAATCGGTACCCTACGACCAATGACCCCTCAACGACGGTTGCTGAGCCGACGCCAGGCACTTGCAGGCATTGTCGGTGCGTCCGGGGGTCTCGTTCTCTTCGGGTGCGGCAGCGAGGAGTCGGTGGCTCCTTCCCCGACCGCACCGAGCGGCGGCATGTCGCTGGGAGCCCGGTTCGCCGATGGATTTCAGGCACCAACCGTGATTACCGCCGGAACGCCACAGAGGGCCCCCTACGTGCTGATCGGTGCCGACGGCTGGCCCGCCACCGAGGTCCCGGACCTGATCGAGTTGACCGTTACCAGCGGCGACGAGGTGGTCTTTGCTGGCATCGTCGGTCGCCACGGCGAACCGAATGCCATTCCCTACTTTCCCCTGGTGTTCACACCTCCTGCGGCCGGCGACTACTCGGTCCGGGGAACCGGCCTGCCGGGGCGCCACCGGTTGCGCGTGACCGATGCCGACAGGTTGGGCCTCATTCAGGTCGGTGACCCGATGCGACCCGTCGATTCACCGACCCTCGCCGACCCGCACGGTGTCAGTCCGATCTGCACGAGACCCAACGGCCCGTGCCCACTGCACCAGGTGACCGTCGCCGAGGCCATTGTTCGTCCCGGACCGACGGCAATGCTGATTTCGACGCCACGGTTCTGCCAGACCGACGTGTGCGGTCCGGCGCTGGAGGTCCTGATTGCGGCGACCGGCAACCTTGACCCCTCATGGTCTGTGGTGCACGCCGAGGTCTACGTGGCACCAGAGGACAACGACTTCGGCCTCACCCCCACCGTTGCCGCCTACGACCTCTCGTTTGAACCGAGCCTCGTGGTGGCAGATGCCGATGGGATCGTGACGGCGATTCTGCACTTCACAATGGACACAACCGAGGTGCGCTCAGCTCTCGACTCTGCAACCTGACGGCGCCCACCGCGGTGGGCAGATTCGGTCTAGGAGGAGTTCTTTCCGCAGCCGCAGCCACTCTGCGTATTTGGGTTGTCGATGGAGAACCCGGCTTCGGCAAGGTTGTCGGTGTAGTCGAGGGTTGCGCCCACAAGCAGTTCGGCGCTGGACGGGTCGACCACGACCCTTACGCTGCCGAAGACCGCCTCGACATCGTCTGGGGCCGTATCGGAGTCGAAGTACATCTCGTAGCTGTTACCCGAACAGCCGCCGGGCCGAACCGTGACCCGCAGGGCAACGTCGGCTTCTTCCTCGGCGGCAATCAACTCGCCGACCTTTGTGGTTGCCGTTTTGGTGAGGGTGATCATCGTGTCCCCGTTCGCGATCAGTTGAAGTCAGGCGGCTCATCCTACCAACGGCCCCAGTCCAAATATAGGGCCCGGGAAGAAAGTTGACAGCGTCGACATAGGATCGGGGCATGCGTGACGCCCGCACCGGTGAGCACCCACCAGATGGACGTCCGAGCGCGGACGAGCCATCCCCCGAGCAGGTTCTCGAGTTGCTACGTGGCGTGATCGATCCGGAGTTGGGTTCCAACATCGTCGAACTCGGCATGGCTAAGGACGTCGTTGTCGAACCCGGTGGCCTGGTCGACGTGACCATCGCCCTCACAACATCGGGTTGCCCGTTGCGAGCCCAGATCCAACGCGACGTCAGGGCCCGCATCGAAGGGTTGCCCGGCGTGACAAAGGTCCACATCACCTGGACCGAACTCACCGCTGAGGAGAAGATGGCGACCATGGCGAAGGCCCGCTGGAACGTCAGTCAGGACGCACCCGAGACCGAAATTCCGGCGACCACGAGGGTGCTGATGATCGCCTCGGGCAAGGGCGGTGTGGGCAAGTCGTCGGTCACCGTGAATCTGGCGGCCTCCATGGCACAGCGGGGCTTCACGGTCGGTGTCATGGATGCCGACATCTGGGGCTTCTCCATTCCACGGATGCTTGGCATCGAGGGCCGTCTGGGTGGTTCACCTGAGGCCGGCAAGATCGACCCGATCCAGATTCCCGTTGGCGAGGGACTCCTGAAGGTCGTATCCATGGGCTTCCTGGTTGAGCGCGAGGAGACGGCCCTGATGTGGCGCGGTCTGATGCTGAACCGGGCGGTACAGCACTTCTGCGAGGACGTGGCCTGGGGTTCCATGGACTACCTGCTCATCGACATGCCGCCGGGTACCGGCGATGTGCAGATGGGTCTGGCCCGGATGCTGCCCCGGTCCGAGATGATCATCGTCACCACGCCTGCCCTGGCCGCACAGAAGGTTGCCGTACGGGTGGCCGGAATGGGAAGGAACAACTACCTGCGGATCGTCGGCGTGATCGAGAACATGGGTGCCTTCGTCGCTCCCGATGGGCAAGAGCACCTGCTCTTCGGCAAGGGTGGTGGCCGGGCGCTGGCCGACGACCTCGGTGCCCCGCTGCTCGGCAGCATCCCATTGGACGTGGCTGTCGCCCACGGCGGCGACACCGGGCAGCCCGTGGCTCTGGGCGATGGCCCCGCTGCCGATGCCTACACGGCAGTGGTTGACCTGATCATCGCCGAGGCGGCACCACCGATGGAGATGGCGGGCTGCAGTGCACGCCTGTTGGCTGTTGCGGAGCAGGCACTTGACGAGGCAGACCTCTGACCCGCAGGGTCCACCAACCCAACTACGGACCTACCCGTCGTCTGTTGACCCGAGTTCTCCGATACCGGGATCGACCTCGGTTGACTGTGCCTCGACGATGTTGCCTCCGCCCCTGTAGCCAAAGTGCCACGAGACGGGTTGCTGAGAAGCGGCCCGACTGCTGAGGCCTCTGGAAACCACACCGCGGATCAGTGCCCTGGTGGGGGGAAACAGCAGGGAAAGGCCGAGTGCGTCGGTGGCGAATCCGGGCGTGAGCATCAGGACCCCGGCGAACAGCACCAGCAGGCCGTCGACCAGTTCCCGCCCAGGCACCCGACCGAGGGCCAGTTCCGACTGGGCCCGGGCGAGGATGCCCATACCCTCGCGTTTCACCATCGCAGCGCCGATGACGCTCACGAGAATCAGCAGGGCAACCGTGTTGAGACCACCTACAACATCGGCTACCTGAACGATCAGGTAGATCTCGGCAATCGGCGTGACTATGAACACGAGTAACAGGATCAGGAACACGGACACAATGCTACGAGGCCCACCACCTCGCAGGCACGCGGCTCTCGTAGGGGCGCAGAGGCTCTCACGGTCGTATCCTCGCCACATCATGGCCTCCCCTGATGAGACCCGCTCCGACGCCCCGCCTACGCCGGAATCACGACCCCCCTCGGTCGACAGGCTGGCGCGGGCCATCGCCGACGTGGATCTGCCCCACCCTCTCCTCGTCGATGCGGCACGCTCCGCCGTCGCCTCTGGCGACCCTGCGACTGCCGAGCAGAGGGCACGGGATATCGCTGGTGAGCAGGCTCGAAGCCTCCTCACCAGCGTGGTGAACGCAACCGGCGTGCTCCTCCACACGAACATGGGCCGCTCACCCTGGATGAACCTTCCCGGTCATGGGTCCGACCGCTACTCCAGCCTGGAGTTGGACCTGGACTCGGGTGAGCGCGGCTCCCGCCAGGACCGGGCACCGCGTCTGCTGGCCCGGATGTGTGGTGCGGAATCGGCAATGGTCGTGAACAACTGCGCCGCCGCCGTTCTCCTGGCCCTTGCCGCTCTGGCTGACGGCCGGGGGGTGGTCGTTTCACGCGGCGAGTTGGTCGAGATCGGGGGCGGGTTCCGCATCCCCGAGGTGATGTCACAGTCCGGAGCCGATCTGCTCGAAGTTGGAACCACCAACCGCACCCGGCTGGCCGACTTCGAACAGGCCATCGACGGTAACGACGTGGCCCTTGCACTGAGCGTGCACCGCTCCAACTACCGGATCACCGGGTTCACCGAGAGCGTGGCCGCCTGTGACCTGACGGGTCTGGGCGTTCCGGTTCTCGCCGACCTCGGGTCGGGGCTGGTCGATTCGGCCTGCCAGTGGCTCGATGATGGCCCACCTTCGTGGCTGGAGGGCGAGCCGGCCGTGCGACAGACGCTGGAGGCCGGTGTCGACCTGGTGACCTTCTCGGGCGACAAGCTCCTGGGTGGCCCCCAGGCCGGCATCATCGCCGGCCGAGCCGATCTGGTAGCCCGGTGTGCGGCTCATCCGCTGGCCCGGGCACTGCGTCCGGGAAGCCTCGTGCTGAGCTCCCTCCAGGAGCTGGCCCTCGCCTATCTGGCCCGTGACGGACGGTCCATTCCGTTCTGGCGGATGGCAACGATTCCGGTAGAGGAACTGCGGCGCAGGGCATCGGCGATCTCGGTGGATCTCGCCGCCGACACCATGGCCGTGCCCGGTGGTGGCACGCTTCCCGGGGTTGAGATTCCCTCAGTCGGCCTGATGATCCCGGGCGACCGTGTCGCCGAGCTGCGGACCGGCACGCCTCCCGTAATCGCCCGGGTGCACGACGGATCTACCGTGATCGACCTACGCACCGTGCACCCCCACGACGACGACGTGGTTCGGGCAGCGGTCAACCGCCTTACCTGAGCAGACGATGCACGTTGTCGCCACTGCCGGACACGTGGACCACGGCAAGTCGACCCTGGTTCAGGCGCTGACGGGAACCGACCCGGACCGGTTCGCCGAGGAGAAGGCCCGCGGCCTCACAATCGACCTGGGTTTCGCGATGACCACGCTTCCCTCGGGCGCGACCCTCTCGCTGGTGGACGTGCCGGGGCATGTCAGGTTCATCAAGAACATGCTGGCCGGGGTGGGGGCGGTCGACGCCTGCCTTTTCGTTGTTGCCGCCACCGAGGGCTGGAAACCCCAGTCCGAGGAGCACCTGCGCATCCTTGAACTGCTGGGCATACGCCACGGCATCGTCGCCCTGACAAAGGTCGGTGCAGCGGAACCCGATCTGGTTGATCTGGCACGCCTGGAGATCGAGGAACAGGTTAAGGGCACCTTCCTGGAGGGGGCGCCGGTGATCGGAGTCGATTCTCCGACCGGGATAGGCATCGATGAGATCAGGGCAGCGGTTGACGAGATGCTCGCCGCCACGCCGACTTCGGCCGATCTTGACCGGCCACGCCTCTGGGTGGACAGGGCGTTTGCAGCCAAGGGTGCTGGAACGGTCGTGACCGGAACCCTCACCGGTGGGCGGTTGCGGGTGGGGGACGAGCTGGAGTTGAACCCGGGACGGCGAACGGTCAGGGTCCGGACGCTCCAGAACCACCACGCCGAACACGGGGAACTACCACCCGGAACCAGGTGTGCGATCAACCTCGTGGGGGTATCCCACGATCAGGTGGAGCGCGGCGACGTTCTGACCCGACCGGACCAGTGGCACCTGACAACCGTGGTGGATGCCTCGCTGCAGGTTCTGGACCGCCTTGACCATCCTGTGTCACGTCGGGGTGCTCACGTCGTCTACCTGGGGGCGGGAGAGCATCCCTGTCGCCTGAGGGTGCTCGGCCCCGACGTCCTCGAACCCGGAGCCCAGGGGTCCGTCCGCCTGTTCCTGCCGGAGGCCCTGCCCCTGCTTCCAGGGGACAGGTTCGTGCTTCGGGAGAGCGGCCGGGCAGAGACAGTGGGTGGCGGCGAGGTCCTGGACGTCGACCCTCGCGAGCGGGCCTCGAGTGCAAGGCCTGACAGGTCGGTCGACCGGGTGGTCGCCGAGCGTGGCTGGGTGCCAGCCGATGAACTTTTACGCCTCACGGGTACAAGACGGGAGCCGAACGTGGCCACCTGGGTGGTCGACCCCGTCGCCCTCAACGACACGCTGGAGTGGCTACGTGGTGCGGTCGAGGGAGCTGGCCCGCTGGGTCTCGACCTGGCGACCCTTGACGACCATCAACGGGCAGCCATCGACCTGCTGGCGGATGTGACGGTCGAGGGGGGCCGCCTTGTAGCCACTGGAGCCAGCGACCCTCTTGCGGACCATCCCTTCCCCCTCCTTCTCGCTGCCACACCGTTCGCTCCGCCGCCACCCGACGGGGTCGACCGGGCAGAGCTTCGAGAGATGGTTCGTCGAGGCATCGTGGTGGAACAGGACGGCCTGTTCTTTGCCGCCTCGGCGATCGAGGCTGCCGCAGCATTGGCTGCACGCCTCCTCGTGGATTCACCAGATGGCTTCACCGTGTCGGCCTTCAGGGAGGCCGCAGGCAATACCCGGAAACATGCCATGCCACTGTTGGCCAGACTGGATGGAACCGGGATGACGAGACGACGTGACGATGTGAGGATTGCCGGACCCCGGTTGCGTCAGGTGGACGACGACCCTGCGTAGACGACTGTCAGGCGGACATGCCCAGCAGGGCACGCCGCTCACGTTCGTTGGTTCCGCCCCAGACACCATGGACCTCGCGGATTCCGACGGCGTAGTCGAGGCAGTCGTTCATGACCTGGCACCTGGAGCAGACGGCCTTGGCCCGAACCTCGCGGCTCTGCTTCTCGTCACGTCGTTCACCGCGTATGGGTGGAAAGAACTCGCCGGAATGCGGGCCGCGGCAGGCAGCCATCGCCTCCCACTGACGACAGGTCAACTCGGCAGCCATTCGTCACCCCCTGATAGGTGCAACCGAACCTAGAACGCTCTGCCTGTTGCCACAAGAGGGCATCCCGCAGCGGACCGCCAGGGGGACCAGCGATCGCGCTCCTGGTGGTGGTTCAGCTTCTGACTGCGCGCTCTCTGTGGTCGCGAGCCGCTCCGACCTCAGGCTCGACCTCCAGCCAGAGTCCTTCTACAGCCACGACCCTGATCGGCTCTCCCGGTTGAATCGGCGTGGCCCGATTCGTCCGGGCCTTCCAGACAGCCCCACGGACCTCGACGGTTCCATTGGGTGACAGGTCGTCAACCGCCGTACCGGCCTCGCCGATGATCCATTCACGGCCGATGGTCGGCGTCGAGAACCGGGTCCGCACCATGGTCGGCATTCCGCCGGCGAGGCCCAGAGCAGTGCCGACGACCCCGGTTGCCAGCGCGATCCAGCCGACCTGTGTGCCATCGAACAGGAACACGGAGCCGACCACCAGGCTGACCGTGCCGATAACGGTCCAGGCGCGGGGCACTCCGGCCTGGATGTCGATCGCGTAGCCGATCATGGCAAATACCAGGACCCCGACGGCCCAGGCCCTTCCGGGAAGAACCGCCAGCCCGTACGAGGCCAACAGCAGTGACGCTGCACCGATGACCCCGGCGATGCCAACGCCGGCAGTGAAGAACTCGAAGACAAGGAGGCCCATTCCGACCAGCAACAGGAGGTAGGCGACAGGCGGGCTGGCAACCGTGTGGAACACCTGATCGGTGATGCTGAGTTGCCGGAATCGGGTCCGGGTGACCGGCTCGACCATCGGCTTGTCGCCGGAGTCGTCCACGAGCACCTCGAAGCCGTCGAGCCCGACCAGGTGCTCGAGCAGCACCGGTGCCGATCGGGCAAGACCCCGGCCGACAGCATCGTCGTAGCCGACCATCGAGCCAACCAGGTCGGAATCGGACGGCAGGCCGAACGGTGTGCCGAACCTGCTCGTAGAAAGGGACAACTCGCCCAGATTGCCGATGGCTGACCCCGGTGAGATACCGATGTCGTCACCAAGTGCAACCAGTTGGGCTGCACGACCGGTTACCTCGGCTCCGGCGGGGCCGATCCAAAACGACACGGGGACCGGCGAACTCACCACCAGATCGGCTAGAGCGGAGAGGGCGTCGTCGTCGACTACGGCCCCGTTGCTGTCGATCTGGAAGACCACGGCAACCATCGTTGCCGGATCGACACCTCGCAGGGTCTCGGCCATCATCTCCGTCAGAACGGGATCCAAGAGACCGTTTACCTCTACGACGTCGACCGTACCCGGATCGTGGCCATCGGATTCGTGCTCGTCGCCGTGGGCGGCCGCTGATCCGACCAGCAGGAACAGGCCGGCCAGCGCGACAAGAACTGCAGTCGAGACCCTGCGCATTGTGGAAACCCGGGTCTCAGGTGGCTTCGGGTTCACCGAGGGCCAGCACGGCCTCTTCGACGGACTCCATTACGGGCACGATCCGGTCAAAGCCGGTCGTGTGGAGGAGCCTCGTGAGTGCAGGCCTGTTGCAAGCAACGGCCACGTCACCGTCATTCTCACGCGCCCGCCTGATGCCGCCGATCAACGCACCGAGCCCTGCCGAATCCATGAAGGGAACGTCTGACAGGTCGACGAGAACGTACTTCTCCTCGCCCAACTCGGTAAGCGCCTCGCGGAACTGGGCGACGGTGTACGCATCGAGTTCTCCGGCGGGGCGACAGAGCACATATCCGTCATGATGTTCGACCGTGATATCCAGCACCATCGACTCCTTGTCGCCTCGGGTGTACCCGTAGTCGGATCGTAGACCGACAGAGCACCCTTGGACTACCGCCGGCGCGAAACACCAACGTGCCATCAGTCACCGGGGGACCACGCAGGCCGATACGATCGCCGCCGTGTCGACAGTCCTGGTGGCTACAACAGCCGATCACGTACACGACGAACTGGAGGCCTCGTTGGGAGGCCAGAGCCGCATCGTCCGTGTGACGGGTGGCAGCGAGGTCCTCGATGCCGTCCGCGAGCACCAGCCTGACCTGGTCGTCCTGGACCTCCAGATCGGAAACATGGGCGGAATGGCGGCCTGCCTGGACCTGAGGCTGGAACAGCGGGCAGACCGCATTCCGACCCAGCGTGTGCTGATGCTTCTGGACCGGGATGCCGACACCTGGCTGGCTGGTCAGGCGGAGGCCGACGCCTGGATCGTCAAGCCATTGAACCCGATGGAACTGCGCCAGACGGCATCGGCCGTGATGGCCGGCGACCCGACCTGACCGACCGAGGATCGACAACCGGACCGCATTTGGCCGGATAGATGGAGCCCGACGGCGGTACCCTTCTCGACCTACACGGGTAGTGGCGCAGGTTGGTAGCGCGCCTCGTTCGGGACGAGGAGGTCGTGGGTTCAAATCCCGCCTACCCGACCAGGGGGCCTCGGCAGGTTATTGAAATCGGCTCGGCAGGTTTCGACCACACAGGGTGACCGACCCCGAACCGAAGAGGGTGCCGCCCTCACATCTCACTGAGACTTCCTGTCATACGCCTGACCGTCCGTGTCGTAACCGTCGGCGCACGAATCCTTACCTCCAGGATCTCCTACATGTCGGCCGCGGCGGATACTGACGGTTCTGGGTTCGAGTCCCAGGGGGCGCACCACCATTCGCAGAAAGTGCCGCGTGTGTTGTCCCCAAGATGATCGCTCCGGGACGGGGGCATAGCAAGCGTTACGGGCTCTGGCCACCGCCTAGACAACGTCCCGAACCCGACGGAGTGGTCTTCCCTCGGGTTCAGACCAGCCAGTGCACCGAGGCAGGCGAACGAGTTGCGGCCACCTTGGTTAACCCGTCTTGCGGACAATCCACGCTTCTTCGATCGGCCATTGTCTCGCCCAGTCAAGGCTTGCGTACGGAAAGCGGCTTTCTTCGGCGCCAATAGGTGGTTGAAGTTCGATGAGGTTCTCGACTTCGAACCCGCAGGCGTGCAGGAGCCGGATGCGGTCACCATGGGAGATGTGGAACTCGACCCCCGGATCATCGGGCCACTCAAGGCGATGCATGCCGAATTGCGGGCGCTGCAACCGGTCACCGGTTGGCGAGTCGTCGTCGTGCACGCAAAGCACCATCAACACGGAGTTCCCTAGGAACGCCAGGCGGCCACCAGGGCGCAACACCCTCGCCGCCTCGGGAAGCCACCGGTACGGATCACACCAGATGCTCGCTCCGTACTCAGAGATCGCAAAGTCGAAGCTCTCGTCGGCGAACGGCAAACTCTCCGCGTCGCCATGAATGAGCGGAAACCGTAGGTCGAACTCTTTTTGGAAACTCACCGCAGTCGCCAGTTGTGCCGCCGAGTTGTCGATCCCGACCGGTCGTCCACCCCGTCGCGCCAACCACGCCGAAACGTAAGCCGTTCCACACCCCAATTCGATCACATCGCCACCATCGAAAGGGTCGATCAATCCAACCTCAGCCTCTGGGACGCCGTAAATCCCCCATTGGGGCTGATCGTCACCCCAGGCCCGCCGGCCAGCCGCCACCCACTCGTCAGCCCAACCATCCCAGACGGCCCGGTTAGACCGGACATGGTCCGGAGCCAACCCATTATTCATCACGCAATTGAACCACACATCCCATGAACGTGTCCCGGACGGGTGTAGATCGCTGCCCGGGTGGTGGTTCCATTCGTTGCCATGTGTCCCCCTGTCGGAGGGGGCTGCCCCTCGTTCAGCCGGGGGATACTGGAAATAGTCTCGTGCCCTAGGGGGCGCACCACTAAACCCAGAATGGAAAAGCCCAGAAGTCTCAAGTCCCGGCGCAACATCCGCCGACTCAGGAACATGACAGAGACATGGGAACTACACCGAACACCGCCGCCATCTACGTCAGGCGCTCCGCCTTCGACGCTGACAACACCGAGGCCGATGCCTTCTCCAGGAGCATTGCCCGATGTCTAGTCCCGGGAGTGACGCGCGAAGAACTCCCAGATCACTTCAGTAGCTGAGATGTCTTGGCTGATCACCTCTTCGGTCGCCGACTCAGGGGTGGGTTGTCGGCCCGGCCAGGTATGACCGGCGTCTGCGGCCACGTAAAGGACGGTCTCACCGCCAGAGGGACAATCCCACTCCAGACGGGTGGTCATCCCGATCGTCGTTTCGGAGTAGTCCCCGCAACCGTTCCTGTCTGCCCACTGTGACATCGCCTCGTCGACCGACGGTCTGAAGCCAGCTTCACCTTCATAGGGGTTGGTCTCATCCAAGAGTCCGTAGAACCCGGTCATCGGGACCGGTACCAATGTTGGACAACCCATTGGAGGAATGATGCCGGCTACCGGAGCGACCGCTGCGAATTCGACGGCGAGTCGACAAGCGACATCGGTAGACATGTAGCCGCCCCCCGACATCCCGGTGAAGTAATTGCGTGCCGGGTTAATGCAGGTGAGGGTCGCTAGGTCTTCTCGGACCGCTGCAAAGAAGTCGTGATCGGAGTAGGAACTGTCAAGTATCCCTCCGTAGATATTCCAGTTGTTGACCCCGGTCTGGGCGAGTGCTGCCATGGCTGGATTCGTGATGTTGGGAATCACTGCCTGCGGGTAGACCAGAAACCATCCGTCCCGATCGGCAAGAGCATTCCACCCATAGTTCTTGGTGGTAGCCGACCCTTCCGCGGTCCCGCCTCTTCCGTGCGCAATGAAAACTACGGGGGCTGGCTCAGAGGGATCGTGGCCCAATGGGACATAGAGAAGGTATTCGCGCACTCGGTCGCCAACTTCGACAGTTCGTTCACTCAACCCGGCTTGCAACGGTTCGTCGGGTGGGCAGGTGATCGGCAGCAGGGCCACCGATGGTGCCGTGATTGTCGGTGCTGTGATTGTCGGTGCCGTCGTCGGTGCCGCTGCGGTGCCATCGGTCAACAACGGGAAGCAGCCTCCGATCTGGTCCATTTCGCCGGAGGTAGGGAGGCTTCCCTTGAACTCAAGGACCCGGACCAACCCGAAGAGCCCTACCAGACAGTCAATGACCGCCTGGTTGCCACCCAGGGCTGCCTGGAGGACCTGGGGGGACATGTCACCAGGTGCCAAGCCATCCGTAGGGACAGCAGTTGTTGTGGTGGGGGCAACTGTTGTGGTGGGGGCAACTGTTGTGGTGGGGGCAACTGTTGTGGTGGGGGCAACTGTTGTGGTGGGGGCAACTGTTGTGGTGGGGGCAGCTGTTGTAGATGTCGATACGACCGGCTGGGCTCGGTCCTGTCCGTTCTCGAGGGCAGTATTGCCACTGCAGGCAACTGCGGAAGCCAGCACAACAGAGAACGCCAGACCCCTGATCATTGTCAGATAATAGCGTTGATCTATTGCTAACTGGCAGGGTCAAAGGTCCCCATTTCTATGGCTTGTCCTAGGAATTCGAGTTCTTGCATTCGAGTCGATGGTGTGGCGGCCGCCCCTCCCATACCCCGGCGTGATAACCGAAGATGGCCCGCAGGCACCGTTCTACGACTGGAACGAGGCCACGACCTCATGGGTGGAAATAACGTCTTGAACAGGCACATTGACTCTGAGCGTCCTGGCCCGGTGAGTTGATATGAGGGGCACCGAGAGGCGCTGTTCGCCTCGGTTCCGAGTTTGTTAGCCCCTTCCGGGGGGCGTACCACCAAACATCGCTCTTCTCGCTCACTCCGAGTGCTCAAGCCACGTGGGATAGATCTCGCGTTTTACTGGGATAGACGCCGGCCCCGCAGTCCAGAAACCCTTCACACGCTGGGCGAACACAAACCTGCCGAGACCCCACCAGGGGGTCTCGGCAGGTTATTGAAAACGGCTCGGCAGGTTTCAACCACCCAGAGTGGTCGCCTTGGACTTGACCACGGTGTCTGAGGGTTCCCTGGCAAGTGGAGCTCCATGCATGTAGATGACCGTCCGTGTCGGACTGGTTGATGCATGCATCTCAACCATGGAACGCCAGAGGACCGGGATGCTAGTGGCGACCGGGTGCGGCCATCCACGGGCCGGATAGCTACGGTCGGACGATGGCCGATCCCACATCCTCGCCTTCGTTCTTCCTGGACGAGGCGGTCCACGACTACGTGATCTCCCACACAACGCCCGTCGACGACGTGCAGCACTCGCTCATGGATGCCACGGCCAAGCTCGGGCCGGTGGCCAACATGCAGATCGCCCCCGACCAGGGGATGTTCCTCTCCATGCTGGTGTCGGCGATCCGACCGTCGTTCGCCGTGGAGGTCGGCACCTTCACCGGCTACTCGTCACTGGCCATCGCCAGGGCCCTTCCCGAGGGCGGACGCCTGCTCTGCTGCGACGTCTCCGAAGAGTGGACGGCCATGGCCCGCCGCCACTGGTCCATGGCGGGGGTCGACGACCGCATCGACCTCGTGATTGCCCCGGCAGTCGACACCCTGCGGGCCCTCCCGGACGACCGCGTCGTGGACTTCGCGTTCATCGACGCCGACAAGACCGGCTACCTCGACTACTACGGCGAACTCGTGCCCCGCCTCTCGCCCCACGGCCTGATAGTCGTCGACAACGTCCTCTGGTCGGGTCGCGTCGTGGACGACCTGGCGGAGGGCGACGTCGACACGGCCGCCCTCGTCGAGTTCAACGAACGCGTGGCCGACGACGACCGGGTCGAGGTGGTGCTGCTCACTGTCGGCGACGGCGTCACGCTTATACGCCGGCGGACTTGAGTGACCCTGCCGGTCCGGCTGGGGCCAGGCCCCACTGCGCTAATTGGGCTCGGGCCGCCAGTCGAAGCAACTACTACTTGGCTCCAACCAGAGGCCCCGTTTCCCTCATGGGTCTGGACAGAGGACCACTGGGAAGCACCCGTGGCGTACCCCATCACCAACCCAACCGACGACGATCCCATCTACGAGTGGGACGAGGACAGGCGGCGGATCACCGTATCTACACCTCGAGGCTCCGGTGTCGTACCGCCCCTCATAGGGTGGTGTCGATTCAGACGAAGATGACCGACTCCCACAGACGGTCATGGACGTCCACTTCGGGATTCCCGACCCCGAGATCGACGGTCATGTCATCGGTTGATACGACCTCTCCGTCGATTGCTTCGATGAGTTCTATGCCTGTTGTGGCCAAGAGCTCGTCAACCATCAGTTCAACATTGGCACTCCATTCGGCTACGCCGTCGCTTCGGCAATAGACGATTCTGATCCGCTCCATCCGGTTGGCCACATCTGCCAACCCGGATACAAATCGTGAGCCGGCCAGCCCTCTGCCCCCCCAGAGTGCTCCAGCCTCTTCGAAGGCAGAGGAGGTTCCTGCCTGGATCTCTTCAGCGTCTCTCCCCACTGGCCGGTACTTCGGGTCAGGGGCTATTAGCAGCAATTGGCTGTACTCGATCGATGGCGCCCTAATCGATGCATGGTGGACGAATCGGACAGCGAGTTGGCATCCCATGGAGAACCCGATGATATTGACATGGGTGATGTCGCCCAGCCGTACTTCTAGCCATGCCGATGCCCTGTCGAACCGTCTTTTTAGGGAGTCGCCATGTTCCGACCAGTTGTTCCAGTAGGTGGAATCTTCGCACCCGAGTAGCGCTTCCAGGCCGGTGGCCGCAGTGCGGTCACCGTCGTGAATACCCCGATAGCCGTCGAAGACGACTAGGTCCGGACCGGAGGTTCTTACCACGGGTGTTCTAGGCCGTCGTTTACGGCCTTGGTCTGGTTATCCACGTGGATCGCGTAGGTCTGCGCTGTTCATGGGAAGATCTTCGCGCAACGGGTGTACGTATCTACACCTTGGGGCTCCGGTGTCGCCCCGCTCTCCTACCGGGAAGGTAGTTTTTCGGTATCTAGTCACGTTCCCCGGGAGGCGTACCACCAAACATCGCTCTTCTTGCTCACTCCGAGCGGTCAGGCCAACTGGGATAGAAACAGCATCTTGCTGGGATAGACACCGGCCCCGCAACCCAGAAACCCTTCACACGCT
>Ga0209776_1000945_pt1 | contig 16745 bp, 13 predicted proteins | sample SaaInlLV_10m_DNA_3_FD_184670 | JGI IMG/M metagenome (GOLD analysis project Ga0209776, IMG submission 184670) | Marine microbial communities from expanding oxygen minimum zones in the Saanich Inlet - Saanich Inlet SI073_LV_165m_DNA (SPAdes) (version 2) | ecosystem: Environmental > Aquatic >...
TGGTTATAGCAATAATACAGGCCAGAATGGGCAGTACAAGGCTGCCTGGAAAGGTTTTGATGGAAGTGAATGGTAGGCCTTTGTTAGCTTATCAGTTGGACAGAATATCAAAATCAAAAAAACTTGACAAAGTTGTAGTGGCAACAAGCACCTTAGAAAAGGATAATGCGATCGAAAATTTTTGCAAGGATTATGGAGTTGATTGCTATCGTGGTAGTGAAAATGATGTTATGAGTCGTTATTATGAATGCTGTAAGCAGTACAATCCAGACACAGTAGTTCGCATGACGGCCGATTGCCCGCTTATTGATCCTGAGATAATTGATAAGGTGGTGCAAAAATTTAAAGATGATAATGTTGATTATTGCGCCAATACTGTCCCACCTGAAAAAAGTAAATTTCCTGATGGATCAGACATTGAGGTGTTCAGTATGAAGGCTCTAGAAATGGCCAATACAGAGGTGCAAGATGAACATCGTAGAGAGCATGTAACCTTTCAATTTTGGCAAGATCTAAATTATACAAGTAGTCAATATATACAAAATAAAGATTGGTCAAATTATAGAATAACAGTGGATTATCCTGAAGATTTTGAAGTTGTAAGGTGTATACTTAATGTGCTGAACAAAAAAAGAACATTTGGAAATCTTGGTGAGATAATTAGTATTATTGATAGCAATCAAGAGATTAAAGCTAAAAACGCTAAATATTATTTTGGCCAAGGTTGGAAGAAATAGATGTACTTTTCAAAGATTATATTTTTACTTGGAAAGAGTAAAAGAAAAATTCCTTTTATCATATTATTGTTTATTTGTTTATCATTAATTGAACTACTAAGCATAGGGTTAATAGCCCCATATATATCTTTAATATCTGAACCATCTTTACTGCAGTCATATGAAGTTGAGCAGTATATCTCGCTCCCGTCAAACCATAATGAATTAATGCTTATTTTTAGTTACACCTTGCTGGCTGTATTTCTTTTTAAAGCAGCATTTTCACTGTTAATAAACTATATTATCATTAATTTTGGATATAACCAGCAGGTTGAGTTAAGCTCAAAGTTAATTGATTCTTATCAACATATGGATTACTTAAATTACTTAGAGAAAAATAGCTCAGAGTACGTTCGTAATATAAGCCAATTGGTTGAGCAATATTCTAATGTAGTGATTATTGGGGGTCTTAGGGCGATAAGCGAATCTTTAGTTGCCATCTTTATGTTGGTATTTCTTGCAGTTACAGATATACTGATTTTCACCCTTCTCTTATCACTCCTTATCCTGGTAATAGCGCTTTATGATGTTCTTTTTAAAAATAAAATTAAGCAATCTAGCGTGGAGTCTAATATTGCACAGAAAGAAATGATTCAAAATTTAAATGAGACAATTTTTAGTATTAAAGAATCACGAATATCGGCCATTGAAAAATTTTTCCATAAAAAGACAGTCAAATCTATAAATAAATATGGAAGATTTAGAGTGATTTATAAGATAATAACAAGTATCCCTAAAAATCTGATTGAACTTTCTGTAGTTGCTTTTATTACATCTATAGTTATATTAACAATAAAGTTCGATGGTGATTTTACTAAAATGATTACCACTATTATCATTTTTGGAATTGTTTCGGTACGAATGATACCTGTATCAAATATCTTGACGTCAACCTTAATGCAATTTAGATTCGCAAAAGATGGAGTTTTAATTTTGCATAAAGACTTAATGAGTAGTGAGAAAGGTGAGCATAAGTTTTTTCTAGATAAGAAAGCTCCAAAGTTTAAAGAGTTAATAGTTTCAAATGTTTCATTTAAATATGCAAATGCAAATGTGAACGCTTTAACTAATGTTAATTTAAGTATAAAACAAGGAGAATTGATTGGGATAATGGGTGAATCCGGCTCAGGAAAAACTACACTAATAGACTTGATATTAGGTTTAATATCTCAAAAAAGTGGAGATATTGAATTTAATGCTATGTCTATAAAAAATAATTTACAGGAGTGGCGTTCATGTATTGCTTATCTGCCCCAACAGCCTCTATTAATAGATGACTCTATCAAAAATAATATAGCGCTTGGGCACAAAAAAATAGATAAAGAAAGATTACTGGATGCCATTCAAAAATCAAAATTAAACAAATTAATAAGAACTTTACCAAATGGGGTGGAGAGTTTAGTAGGTGAAAATGGCGCCAAGATCTCTGGAGGACAGAGGCAGAGAATTGCCCTAGCAAGGGCTTTTTACAATAATAAACAAGTGATAATTTTGGATGAGCCTACAAGTGCACTAGATGGAAAAACTGCGGGCGACATCTTCAAAGAATTAAACCAACTTAAAAAAAATATCACAATTATTGTTATTACGCATAGTGATATTTCCTTAAGGTATTTTGATCGAATTTATCAATTGAATAATGGCAATCTGGTTAATAAATAGAGATTGAGTAATGAAAATAATATATGCACTATTTCGTTCTAGTATCCTTGAAAGGCTTCACACATGTTTGTCTGAAGAGGTAGATTTAAACCCTGTATATGTAATCGGTGATTGCGATAATATTAACAATGTTGATTTTAAGAAAACTATTTTTCATTCCATAAAAGACTCCAGAAATGGAATTCCGACAAAGGAGTATAAATTCAAATATAAGTCTAATTCGGATGATGATTTCCATAAGTACATTTCAATTTATGAAAATATAGCAATTTCAATGATGGGCAGGCAGTCAGAAAATCAGTGGAGTTTTAGTTATGTTGAGAGAGTGAATCATTTTCATTATTTATGTAATTTTTGGTATGAGGTTGTTAAGGATAAAAACCCTGATGTGGCTTTATTTAGGGTTATACCGCATTTCGCTTCTGAATACGTATTGTTCTATGTTTGTAAATATTTGAAAATAAAAGTCATTTGTGAAATAGGAACAGGACCTTTTGGCTATGGATATTTGGTTGGTGATATTGAAGACCAAGGCTTGATATCAAGTAAAGATAATGCAATTCAAAAAATAGATTTTGTAGAAAAATTTATAAAAGAAAACTTAAATAGTTACTCAGTAGCATTGCCAAAATATATGCTTGATAATTTCAAGCATCAATCAATATCGTCTAGTTATAAGTATTTGATGTTTAGTATAGTTAAAGATGTTATAAGGGTAATATGGTATAAAAATAAGAAGATAAGTGAAACTATTAAGCGAATATTCCATCCTGTTTATGACAAAAAATCACAACAAGATATACTGTCTTTTTCTCTACATAAATTAAGGGCGCGGCAAGAGGCTAAGAAAAACAAGAAGATATACTATTCAATTTGTAAAAACTTACATGAGTTGCCTAAAAAATATGTATTTTTTGCTCCTAATTATCAGCCGGAAAGATCAACTATGCCCGATGCTGGAGAGTTTCATGATATGTTGAAAATATTGGATATTTTATCTGCAACCGTGCCTAAAGATTGTGTTGTGGTGTATAAGGAGCATCCTATGGTTTTTAATTATCCGGGAAAAATATTTTTCAGGGGTCACTTATTTAGAAATATAGAATATTATGATAGAGCGCAGCAATATAGCAATGTAGTTTTTTTGAAACCTGAAGAGGATACGTTTAATTTAATTAGTAATGCAATTTCTGTTGTAACTGCAACAGGAACTATTGCAGTTCAGTCTAGCATTAGAGGCACTCCATCTGTGGTTTTTGGTAATAATTGGATTACGGGGTGTGATGCTATTTACAAATACACAAGTAGATTAGAATTAAAGCATTATTTTAATGAATTAAATAATAGTCTATACAATAATGCTAATAATGTGGAAATATGGAGAATGTATTTGAAAGACATTTATTTAAATGGATTTCCAGAGCCTGGATTGCTAAATGTTGATAAAGATTTTGAGATTAAAAATAGTGGCTATATAGAAGCAATATTGAAAGAGCTTTATAAATTAGATGAAATGTCAAAATAAAATGTATTTAAAGGGTGGAGTAATTAAATCAAAAAGATTTTATTTAAGAGAGTTGGATGATGACGATGCTAATAGTGATTATTTAAAATGGGTTTCCGACTTGAGCAATGAATATATTGTTACTAAAGATAGCAATTATTCAATTCAAAAGTTGAAAGAGTACATTAAAGAGAAGCAGTTTAATAAAGAATCTTTATTATTGGGAATTTTCACTAATGACAATAATAAACACATAGGGAATATCAAATATGAGCCAATTAACTCTATTAAAGGGCTAGCTGTAATGGGAATATTGATTGGCAATATAGGTTGGAGGGGTAAAGGTGTTGCTTCTGAGGTCATACGCTCAAGCTCTTTGTATTTACATAGTAGTTCAAATATTAATAAGATACTTCTCGGTGTAAATATAGATAATGTGAATGCAATTAGAGCATATGACAAAATTGGGTTTATTGTAAAAGACAAGGCTAAGTCTAAAGAGGGAGTTATTATTAATATGGAATTGGATATATTGGGCCTAAATATTCTTAACCAACCTATAATTGACAAGTTGAAAGACAAAAAAATAGAGTGAGCGGAATGCTAATGGTTATGAAACCGATTGATACTTGGTAAATGAACATGAATTCTATATAGGGGGGTTGAGTTATGCATAAAGAAAAAAAGTATTCTAAAACTTGGTTAAAACGTGCCAATACAATTAATAAATCAATAAAAAATGTAAGTATAGATAATTTTTATTTATATTCGTCCTTTACAGGGTTTTATGAAAATCCATCTCTATTTATATATTCAAAAAATAGCATTGCTGCTTATAAAAATGCATCTATTTTTTTTGATTTTCGTAGAAATTTAAGAATAGTTCGTAATTTATTTAATTACTATAAAAGATTTTTAGAGTTAAAAAGAGATGATAATTTATTATCCATAATTAAAATAAAAGACGTTCATGTATAAAGATGTTTTGATTTTGATACAAGCTAGGATGGGTTCAACTAGACTCCCAGGAAAGGTTTTACTTTCTTTTGGCTCTAGTACGGTTATAGGTTATTTATTAGATGAATTAATAAGTGCCGGTTTTGATCGAAAACAAATATGTGTTGCAACATCTTTTAATAGTGCCGATAAGAATCTTGTTAGTTATTTAAATAATAATGGCAATAACTGCTTTGTAGGTTCGGAAAGTAATGTTCTGTCTAGATATCAACAAGCATCTAAAAAGTTTGATAAAAGTATTATTGTAAGGTTGACGGCTGATAATCCATTTATTAACCCATCTCTTATTAAGTGCTGTATTGATTCACATGTAAAGTCATGTGCAAAGGTTACAAGTACACGGATTATAGATATAGATGGAAATATAGCTAGATTTCTACCAAAAGGTTCGTCAGTTGATATATTTCAAAAAGAAGCGTTATTAAAGATTAACAGTGATGAATGTAATGATTTTGATCGTGAACATGTTATTCCTGCTCTTTTTAGAAATAACAACGTTAATTTAATTGATAATGCAGACCTTACCAAGTGTGGGATTAGTTTAGAGGAGGATATTATTGGAATAAGCATTGATACACAGTCTGATTATGCTCGGGCATGTAGAGTTCTTAAGTCTAAGGAGTGATATGGGGTCGTTAGTAACAATTTATATTCTTAATTATAATTATGGTCAATACCTTGAGCAATGTATTGACAGTGTGCTCGCTCAATCATATGAAAACTTTGAATTTATTATTATAGACGATGGATCGACTGATGATTCGATAACCGTACTTGATCAATATGTTGGTATGGGTATTAATATTATCAAGCAAAGAAACATCGGACTTGTCAAATCTATTTATAAAGCTTTCTCAATTTCAAACGGTAAGTATGTTGTTCGTGTAGATGCTGATGATTGGGTTGAAAAAGATTTTTTAAAATGTCTAGTTTGTGAGATTGAAAAGAATGAAGACATAGCAATGGTATTTCCAGATTACTATGAAGTTAACGAGCAGGGCTCTATTCTTCACAGGGTTAAGCGTCATAATTTTTCCACAGATGTAACAATACTTGACCAACCAGCACATGGCGCCTGTACTCTAACGAGAAGAGATGCTTATTTTGACGTTGGTGGGCACAATCAAAATATAGAATGTCAAGATGGTGTTGATATTTGGCTATCAATTACGAATAAATATAGTGTATCAAACCACAAAGAGCCATTATTTTTTTACAGAAAGCATGGTAGTAGCATAACAACTAATTTTGAGAAAATTTTAGACAATCGGTCCATCATATTTCGGGATCATGCAAAAAATCGTGGCTATAAGAAAATTTCAGTGATTGCGTTTATTCCGATTAGGAGTCAAATATACAATGGAAAAGAATTTTCATTGCATTTAGTGGGAAAGCAAACACTGTTAGATATAACTATAGAAAAGGCATTATTGTCCACAGAGGTGACCTCTATAGTAGTATCTACTGATTCTTTATTGATTTCCAACTATGTTATGGAAAAATATATAGATATAGAAGTTCACATAAGAAATGAAAATATTACCCAGCAAGGAAAGCACATTAATTTATCAATTAAAGATTATTTTTTATCAAAAAATGAGTTGAAAATTTCATCACTTGTAATTCTCACTCCACATTCACCTTTTTCTACTTACCAATATATAGATACGGCAGTTTTTTCATCTTATTTGTTCAACACGGCTGTAGTTGATAGTGTAATTGAGGATGCGTCTATTATGTATTACCATGATGGGCATGGGATGAAAAAGATGCATGGCAGTGACATAAGAAATGAAAGAGATTATGTGTATATAAGAAAGGGAGGTATAACATTCTATAGTTTAGAGGCTGTTAACAGTGTGGTTTTTGGTGAAATTAAAACCAAAGGAATTGGTCATATCTTGATAACTAAAAACGCATCTTTTGATGTTAATGATGAATACAGCCTTAAGGTGGCTGGCTGCATATTAATATGCAATAATAAAAAAATGGAGAAATAAAATGAAAAAAATATTAGTCTTAGGAGGGGATGGATTTTGTGGATGGCCAACATCACTTTACTTGTCAAATAAAGGCCATGATATTGTAATTGTTGACAACCTATCTAGAAGAAAAATTGATCTTGAGTTGGAGGTGAATTCACTAACTCCTATTGCATTTATTGGAGAAAGATTGAAAGCGTGGAAGGAGGTTAGTGGTAAAAGTATAAAATTTAAAAATATAGATGTATCGAGAAATTATAACAAACTACTGAACTTAATTAAAGTGCAGAAACCAGATACAATTATTCATTTTGCCGAGCAAAGGGCTGCACCATACTCCATGAAGGGGTCATATGGAAAAAGGTATACGGTAAATAATAATTTAAATGCAACAAACAATATTTTGGCTGCTATTGTAGAATCTGAGCTTGATGTACATGTTATTCATTTGGGAACAATGGGGGTTTATGGATATGGAACTGCTGGAATGAAGATACCTGAAGGGTATTTAAAGGTTAATATTCCAAATGAAAATGGTGATAATATTGAACAAGAAATCTTGTATCCACCAAGTCCAGGAAGTATTTATCATATGACAAAGACACAAGATGCGCAAATGTTTGCATTTTATAATGCTAATGACAATATAAGAGTTACAGACCTCCATCAAGGTATTGTCTGGGGAACTCAAACCGAAGAGACCGAAATGGATGAGCGCCTAATTAATCGTTTTGATTATGATGGTGATTATGGAACGGTTCTCAATCGATTTTTGATGCAGGCGGCGATTAATTACCCTTTGACAGTGCATGGAACTGGCGGGCAAACTAGAGCATTTATACACATTAAAGATACAGTTAAATGTATCGAGATAGCTTTGAGAAATCCTCCTGAAGAAGGGGAAAGGGTGAAAATATTTAATCAAATGACAGAAACACATACCATTAAAGATTTAGCAGCTATGGTTTCCAAGATGACATCAGTTGATATTAAATACATAAAAAACCCTAGAAATGAGGACTCTGAAAATGAGTTACACGTGGAAAACAGATGCTTTCTTAATTTGGGTTTAACTCCAACAACCTTGCATGAGGGTCTGTTGGCGGAAATTCATGATATTGCTGAAAAATATTCTAATAGTTGTGATACTTCTAAAATAATTTGTGAGTCTTATTGGACAAAGGAAAATGAGCCAAATAATGAGGATGTTTATGAATAATAAGGTGCTAATCACAGGAGGATGCGGCTTTATTGGTGCGAATCTTATTCCTAAGCTTGAAAAAATTGGATATAAGGTTAATGTATTGGACAACTTATCCAAGGGGAGTTTGAAGTATATAGAGGAAACCAATGCTAGAATTTTTATTGGCGACATCAGGGATAAAAAAATCGTATCTGAATCGCTTAAAGATGTTTCTAGCGTAATACATTTGGCGGCTTATGGTTCGGTTGTTGAGTCTGTAAACAATCCTGAAGAAAATTTCGATATTAATGTTAATGGATCTTTTACAGTTCTTAATGAATGTCGAAAGGCCAATGTAAAAAAAATAATTTTTTCTTCAACAGGGGGAGCTTTAATGGGAAATGCAATCCCTCCTGTTAATGAAGAGTCAGTTCCTAGACCTATATCCCCTTACGGATCAAGTAAACTTTGTTTTGAGGCATACTGCTCTTCATTTTCTCATTCGTACGAAATGGATATAACAGCATTAAGGTTTGCAAATGTTATTGGTCCAGTTAGTTGGCATAAAAAAGGTGCTATAACAGTATTTATGAAATCTATTATGAATGGAGAGAATATCACTATATATGGAGATGGCAAGGCCACTCGAGATTTCTTATATGTTGATGACTTATGTCAAGGGATAATTCAGACTTTACAGGCAACAATACCTGGTTTTCAGCCACTACATTTGTCGAGTGGTAAAGAGCGCTCAGTTAATGATATTGCTGCATTAATATGTCAAGTGTCTAATTCGAGAAACCACCCAATAGATTATTTTGAAAATCGTATTGGTGAGGTTGACAGGAATTTTGCTGATTACAGTTTGGCGAAGCAATTGATAGGGTTTCAGCCTAATGTAAACCTAGAGACGGCAATAAAATTAACATGGGATTGGTTTCAGGCTTATGATAAAAAAAACTAGCATTATTCTATTGAGCTATATATAACGCCATAATTTTTTGTGAAATTGATAAACAATACCAAGATTAAAAATACATTACACCAGTCAATAATAAGAAGGTCGGTTGTTTTTGTATGTCTTCTATTTATTGGATTTTCATTGAATTATTTAGTTCAGTATCTATCAAGTAGAATGCTTGGTGTAAATGATTTTGGCATATTTTATGAATCCATTGCAATAGTTAATCTTTCCACCATTCCAGCTATAGTTTTTGGCATGTATTTTACTAGATATGTTGTAAATGTTGAAAATAAGGATGAAATTCCACTTGAATTAACAAGTTATATTTCTACAGTTAAAAATAAAGGGGCAAGGGTTCTAGCGCTCTTTATGTTTTTATTATTGATTGCGTGGATTGCCAATCCTTTTGAGGCTGCCTTGCTAGTTGCAATAATTTTATTGACAATCTATTCTAGTTATTTATTAGAGGCGCTAAAGAGTGTGTTTGAAGCTAGTAATAGAGTTATTTTGACAGGTGTCTTTACAATTACAACGCTGTTTTTTAGATTTATAATCGGCATTTCATTTTTATTTATTGGTGGCACAGTTTGGTCTGGAATGCTGGGAATTATGACTTCAGGATATTTAGCTTTTTTTTTATTTAATTATTATTATGTTGTTGATTGTACAGCGGAAGTAGAGGGGAGTAAGTCTAAATTTAATATAACATTAAGAGATACAATATGGTTCTCATCATCATTTTTTTTAGCATCATTTATTATGTATTTAGATATAATTTTTGCTTATTTTATTCTTCCTATGGGTGAGCTAGGTATTTATACAGCCTCATCAGTATTGCCAAAAGGTCTTCTTTTGTTTACTTTACCATTGACAAAAGTTTTGTACCCGATGATTGCGGGTAGGAAAAATAACCATGGTGAAAATTATTTAATTAATATTGTCAAAATGATAAGCATTATGTTTTTAATTTCTGGCTTAGGGACGTTATTTCTTTTAATTTTTAAAGAGTTGCTTGTAGATGGGGTCCTATCAATCAATCATATTAATTCAGAAATATTTTCATTGATAATATTTTCTATTATCCCCTTAACCCTATTAAGAACTCTAATAGCTATTTCTTTAGCCAGGGGTTACAACAGATCTCCATCATTGTTGATTTTTCCAGTAATTTTTTATATCAGTCATCTGATGCTGGTAGAAGTGAGCTTGCTTCAATTTTCAAATAATTTTTTGATATTTTCATGGATTGCCTTTTTTTATTATATTGTTGTTCAAATCTTATTATATTTTTTCATTTATAAAAGGCAAAAAAAAGGGAGAGAGTTATGAAATTATCTATTGTATTACCGGTATTTAATGAAGAAGAAATACTAGAGGCTTCTTGTGAAGAGTTTTCGCAAAATTTTAATGAAATTGTTGGTGTAAATAATTGGCAGTTTGTTTTTTCTGAGAATGGAAGTAGCGACAACTCTCCTTTGATAATTAACAAATTACTAAATATCTATACTAATTCAATATGCCTAAATTTTGATAAGTCTGATTATGGAAGAGCATTAAAGGAGGGGATAGCAGCATCCCAAGGTGAGAGTATTCTTATTATGAATGTTGATCACTTGTGGGATTCTAATTTTTTCAATTGGGCCTGGGATAATCGTATTGCTTATGATTTAATTTTAGGATCAAAAAGATCTGATCCAACATTAAATCAGCAAGATGGTTATCGTAAGCTGTTGAGTTCTGGGTTGAATATTTTATTACAATACTTATTTGATTCAGTTGTTGCTGATACACACGGAACGAAACTCCTAAAGGCAAGCGTGATAAAACCAATAAGCAATGAATGTGTCATGAGACGAGGTCAATTTGATACAGAGCTGACATTAAGAGTTTTAAGAGGGCAATGCTGGATTGCTGAAATTCCAATACCATATTTAGAAAAAAGAAAGGCTCGAAATTTCATGTTTAAAAAAATACTTCAAAATGTTATTGATATTTTTATATTGAAAAGAGTTATGAAAGAAGTTAAATATAAAGGCACCCTTTATTACAGAAGGTTTTGCTCTGAAGATTTGAAATAAATATATATTTTTATGGGTGTTGCTATTGTAGTGGCACTAACCTCAAAGGAAATCCATGGTTTTTATAATAGAAGCTTTAGATAAGATTAATAGGCATACAAAATTAAATCCGTATTATTCTGGAGTGCTTCTGATTATTTTATATATGATTCTTAGATATTCAGGAGGAATGGATACAAATGTAGAATTTCATGATAATCTTGACGGGGCATTTGTAAATTGGTCTTTACTTTATGACCAAAGGATCTCATATTTTAACCCATCATCTCAAGTTGCAAATATAGCAAATGGGGCGGAGGTTGGTAATGTATTTCCACTTGTTAGCATAGGAGAATTGATATATATATTATTTAAGCCAATTGTAGCCTATGCATTAAACGAATTAATAGCAAGAATTGTAGCATTTATCGGAATGTTATTATTATTAGATAAATATTTATTAAATAATAATAAGGAAAAAGTTATAGCATTTTGGGTTGCGATATCATTTTCCTTATTACCATTTAACCCAACGCCTTTTTTAACAATTGCTGGGCAACCGTTACTATTATTTACTTTTCTGAATATATTAAACAATGATAGAAGATTTTATAACTGGCTGGTAATTTTAATATTCCCTTTTTATTCCAATTTAGCATTGGCTGGTTTTGCGATATGTATTTCATTAGGTGTATTACTGTTACTTTTCAGTTGGAGTAAAAGAAAACTAAACAGCAGAGGTTTTTTTGCTCTGGCAGCATTATCAAGTTTATATTTAGTGTCAACATACAAGCTTATTTATCTATATTTTATAGATGAAAATTTTGCAAGTATCAGGTCGCTGTGGCCAATTCAAGATGTCTTGAGTTTAGAGGGTGCAATAGCAAATCTAGCAAGTAATTTTTATGAGTCTCTATCAATTTTTTTATTTGGTCAAGAGCATGCCCCTAGTTTACATACGTATTTTATTTTAGGCTCTGTAATTGTTGCAATAGTGACTTCTAGTTGTTTACGAACTCACCATATTGAAAAATCAAGAATGATTAAAATTATTATTACTTGTCTGTTTATTTCAATATTTTACGGTTTTTGGCCAGACCTTGTAAGTATACTGTCTATAGACAGTGTATTTATAAAGTCATTTAGATGGACAAGAATTCATTGGTTGCATCCAATGTTGTGGTACACTGTTTTTTTTATATCATTGAGTATTATTTATAGTAATAAATCTCTCCTTGGGAAGAGGAAGGTTTCTGTAAAAATGTACCAATATTTTCTTATATTTTTATCTTGCTTAATTGCAATTTTTTATTTTTATTATATAGACAATGTTGTTGAAAAATATATATTGATTTATCCAAATATAGTGTCCATGTTAAAAGTGGTTCCAATAGCTATTTCTATCTTTTTTGTTATTTTATCTCTATACGTGGGATTCTTCAGAAGAATAATTGTAAGAACATTAAAAAATAATAAAAGTATATACGCCTTATTTACAAGACCGAGAGTGTTAATTGTTTTTCTGTTTTTGAGCGGTCAGATAGTTTATAATTTAAACCCGCTAAAAATAGGTAAAATATTTGTTTATGATAATATAAAAGCTAGTCAACATCATGGAGGGCTAAAAAATACTACTTTCGATGATTATTTCCTAGAAGATATTTTTAAAGATATTAATGATTATATTAGCATCCCGCAAAAAGATTACCGTGTGATAAGCATAGGCCTCTCTCCTTCTATTGCCCTGTACAATGGTTTTTACACTCTTGATATGTATTTACCAACTTACTCAGCTGATTACAAGATAGACTTTAGAAAAATAATTACAAAAGAGCTAGAAAAAAACAACAATATAAAAGAATATTTTGACGATAGTGGTAAAAGGTGCTATGTATTTGTTAATGATTTGGGAAAGAAGTGGAATTATAGAAAGCATGAATTGCCCAAATCTATAAGTGTTGAATTAAATATGGAGCATTTTAAGAGCATGGGAGGAAGGTTTGTATTTTCATCAGTTGAGATTGATAATTATGAGCAAAATTCATTATTATTTCATAAGTTATTTATAAGTAAGGATTCAAAGAAACTTGATATATATTTATATGAAGTTAAGTAAATTAGTATGATTAAAGAAGGTAAAGATATTTATGTAATTGCTGAAATTGGTGGAAATCATGAAGGTGATTTTGAAAAAGCTAAATCTCTTCTAGAGGGTGCTATATCTTCTGGGGCTGATGCTATCAAATTTCAAATTTATACTGGAGATACATTGGTTAACGAGATGGTTGATCCAGATCGTGTTAAGCATTTTAATAAGTTTGCTTTAAAATTAGAGCAATATTTAGAGTTTTCGGATATTTGCAAAGCAAATAATGTAGATTTTTTAGCATCTGTCTGGAGTGAAGATTTGATCGATATTTTTAAGGATAGAATGCCTTTCTATAAAATTGGCTCTGGTGATATGACAGCATTCCCAATAATTAAAAAAATTGCAAACACTAAAAAGCCTATACTAATTTCAACTGGATTGTCTAATATGGATGAAATAGAGAAAACTGTAAACTATATTTATCAATGTGATGCAATGTATAAAAACAAAGGTATGCTAGGGATCTTGCAATGCACATCAATGTACCCAATTCCAGATTCAGATGCTAATTTAAGTGTAATTAACTCTATAAAAAATAACTTTCCGGGTGTGTTGGTGGGCTATTCAGATCATACCGAAGGTATTGATGCAGTTGAAGTAGCTGTCTCTCTTGGGGCAAAGATAATAGAGGTTCATTTTACAGATGATAGAAAAGGAAAGGTGTTTAGAGATCACAAGGTTTCATTTACAAGTAATGAAATCAAAAGATTTATAAATAAATCAAAAAAAATTATAGAAATGATGGGAGATGGGTATAAACGTCCAGCCAGCTCAGAAATAAATTCTGGGCATGTAGTTTCGTTTAGAAGGGGTCTTTATCCAAAGTCAGATTTCAAGAAAGGGCATGCGTTTAGTGAGGATGATTTTGTCAGTCTAAGGCCATGCAAAGGGGTTTCAGCTTCAGACGTAGGGCTGCTTGTAGGAAAAAAATGTCAAAGAGATCTGCGTAGACTTGAAATCATAGATAAGTCTGATTTTTATCCATAATGCAAAATATCATTGTTTTTCTTCTATTAATATTAACATCAGTTTTTTCATTTCTTTTAGATGATAAGGATTTGTATGTTCTTTTTGGATTTCAGTTAGCAATTATTGCTGTACATTTAACATATCTAAGGTATATATTTTTTCTATTTTCACCTTTGATGTTGCTTATTTTTTATATTAATATTTCATTATTTGTTGGTGGATGGGCTTTTAATAGTGGCTATATACTATCTTCATATTTTATAGAGCGATATTCAGAGTGGAATAACATGAATATGGCAACATTTTTTCTTCTTACCTCGATATCTATTATTTATTATGTTGATTCTTTGTACAGGTCTTCAAACAAAGGATTTATTTTACAAAAAAAAACACTTAACAAAATTCCAGCTCTATATGCTTTTATTTTCTTTATTATTGCACTTATAGTTTACAAGATGCCTTTAAATCTAGATGCTTTTGGAGCGAGTGGAGGGTTTAACCAGATATTCTTGTTAACTGGATTTTTTATTGTTGTTTCTGCCCTTGTTAGTAATAGTGGGAGTATTCCTATCACTATAAGGGTGTTGGTTTATGTGCTATTATTTTATATACTTATTGGTATTTCTATTAATTCAAAAAGAGAGGCTATATTTGCAATTTTTCCAATTATTTTTTTAGAGTTTTATATTAGAAATATTAAATACAATTTAAGTAATATTTTTTTAATAGTGTTTATAGCTATTTTTATTATGGTTGTTATTGGATATATGTCTATATTAAGAGGTTATGGAAGTTTTGAGCTTAATGGAGGGTTGCAAGACTTAGTGTTATTATCAAATTATTTTTATAGCGATACTTTTGTATCTAGTTTTATGGATAATATGGAATTTTCATTTTTTTATTTTAATACCTACAATTCCATAGAGTTGATACTGAATAATCCAGATCTTATGACATGGGGCTCTACATTGATTAAGCCGTTATTTATACTTATCCCTAGGGATATGGTTACGTTTAAACCTGATAGTATGATTAATATTTACACAAATATGGCAAACCCTTATTTTGCATCGGTTGGTGGATCTTGGCCTATAAATATTATTTCTGAATTCTTTTGGAATTTTCATTTTTTATCATTTGTCTTTATATTGATTTTTTCTATTATTGTTATTCGAGTTTATTATAGTTATCTAACATCATTAACAAATATGAAGGGCGGAATGATCGCCTTCAGTCTTTTGGTTTATATGGTCTTTATCATGTTAATAAGAGGCTCAGGATTTGATTTATTTTTAATTTATATTATCTGTTCATTTATTTTGGTAATTACTGTAAATAGTGTATTTAAGTTGTTAAGTGTTCAAAAATAAATATTAAGATGAAGATTGTAATTGTTAGAAATAGAAGGGGTGTTGAGTATTTTCATAATAAATCCGTAACATACTTGTGTTTGACTCTTGAGTCATATCACTTTGCCAAGAAAACAGATAAAAATGTTTTGTACCCATATAAATTTAATCAATTGCATGACGTTGATTATTACGATATGGCAAAGAAATTAAGTTATGAACATCTTGATTCTTTTTATAAAGAGTTAGATCTAAAAGGTGATGAAAAAGCATACCTGGTAAGTAGAATTATTACTTTTTTTGCAATGACTATTTTTGATATTAATTTAGCCAAAAGTATAGTTAATAAATATAAAAATGATGATATATACTGTTTTAGTGAGAAAAATATAAGTATTGTAAAAGGAGAGTGGAGTCCAAGCAGTGGTTTTCATTATTTTATTGAAATATTAAAAATAATTTCTAAGAATAATGGAATAAATTTGTATTTTTACAAAGAAAATTTTTCTAGTGAAGACAGTCAAAGAAAAAATAATATATTATTAGATAGGGCAGAAAAATACAAGTTTTATTTAACAATATTGACTAAAGATTTGAGTTTTTTTTTCAATAATGGTAGAAAAGATTTAATTTATGTTAGTGGCATAAGAGGATGTAATGCTGAACTTGTTAAAGATCTAGACTCTAAAGGTTTTAATGTTATCCATAATACTGGTAGTCTAGTTTTTAAGAGTTTATCTAGAGTGTTATTATTTTTTCATTATAAAAAAAATACAGACTGGAGATATCACAAATCCAATAGAATAAACCGTGGCTTTCTGGATGAATATAGAGGGTTTCTGTATAAGAACAATAAGGTGTTTGACAGTGAATTTGTAGATATTGATAAACTTATTAGATTGTATTGTTTTGAAAGAGATATGTATGTGTATTTTTTTAAAAAAAAACCTCCTATTGCGGTTGTGTCACAAAATAACTCTATCCAAATACTTGCTGCTAATTCATTAAATATCAAAACATTTCATATATCGCATGGAATCGTTGTTACGCCAGAGTTATCTCCAATGCTGGGTAAATATAACTATCTGTCTAGCAAAGTTCAATCTGACTATCACTTTTCTAAAGAAATGGCA
>Ga0209776_1000947_pt1 | contig 16744 bp, 12 predicted proteins | sample SaaInlLV_10m_DNA_3_FD_184670 | JGI IMG/M metagenome (GOLD analysis project Ga0209776, IMG submission 184670) | Marine microbial communities from expanding oxygen minimum zones in the Saanich Inlet - Saanich Inlet SI073_LV_165m_DNA (SPAdes) (version 2) | ecosystem: Environmental > Aquatic >...
GAAATAATGGAAATGACAGATGGTGGAGATAACAACAACAATCGAAGTGGTAGTAATAGTGATTACAATTCAGATCCAAATTCTGATTCTGATTCTGATTCTGATTCTGACATGTCATATAACGATAACTATAACACACATACAACAACATCGTACATGCCGCAACAAAATAAAAAAAGCGATACTGATCAATTATATAAACGAATGAACAATGCTGGAGACACAATTAGAAGTAATTGTGCAGATGAAATGCATAATAAAATGGAGGCAATGTTTGATTCAAATAGTGAAAGTGATGTAGATAGTCCGGTAAAACCAAAAAAAAGAGGGAGACCTAAAAAGACACAAAATAACGCAGAAGAAAATGCAGAAGTTGCAAAAAAAATACCAGCTAAAAAACAAACAACTAAAAAAGCAACATCAAAAAAGAAATAAAATAATTTATAATGCGGATGTATAACATGCAACATTATCTGATCGATGTTCTACATCTATATTATCTTGAAAAAAATCACGAAGTTCTTTAATTCGCGATGTATTATGTTTATGTTCATAATATATTAGTGTCAAATGTTCTTGATAAAGTTGTGGAGTTAACATAGTTATATCATTTTTATATTGTTTATCTAATGTGAGCTTTGTTGACTTTGTAATGTTTTTGGTAGTGTACAAATATATGGAATCTAACGGATTAGGCTTATTTCCACTAACAAATCCAATTTTATTTTGAACGCATATTATGTCATCTTTATCATATAACATGTCAATATATTTATCAACATCTAGTTTGGATGTTGATGTTGAATTGTATATTAAGGAATATAACGTTCGTGTTTCCAACGCATTTAATACATTGTATGCATTTACTATATTTTCTGCATCTTCAGGACCATACGTGGAAAGCATATTATTGTAAATAAAATTTACAGAATTTAAAATATATCCGTCAGTCATATTACAAAAAATATCCATATCAGTTATACTTTTAGAAATGTTTAAAATTTTATCCATATATTTGAATATTTTTACTATCATTAATTGTGTGGATAAAACTACTTTATGGTTATACACAAGCAAATGTAATTTATGTCTGGTGGAAAACAAATTTAGAATATCATTAATAGCTTGTTCTGGATATGTAAAATTATTATCAATAATTCTAACTTGTTCGATTAAAGTTCCCAAGTTAATTTTTGCTGGAAAATTTAATGTATATATGTCTCTTTGTAAGTAATCAAATTTATCAACATCTAAGCTCGTTTGACAGTTTGACACAATTTGGTATATAAATCCCTGATGTTCAGAAGAAGGATTTATGAGATTTATCATAAATTGTATTTCATTTTCGTGAACAATGTTTTTTAATTGTTCATTTTCATTAATTATCATTCTTAATAAAATTCCTGATCTATGTTCATGTGTTGCTGATTGATGATGTTTATATTGTGATGTTAACATAAATACATCATCAAATACATGACTAAATGGACCATGCCCCAAATCATGACATAGAGCTGCGATTTTAATTAATTCACATACGTACATATCCAACGGATGTACTTCGTTATTATACACTTCTAAATAATAATGTTTAAGCTCAGGTATAGAACTTAAATATGAATCTATTTGTTTATTGGCAGATTGAGCAGGTAACGTTTGTAATATTTTACCTGCTAGATGATATGTTCCGAGCGAATGTTCAAATCTACTATGAGTAGCATTTGGATATACATATTTACAAGTGCCAAGCTGATTTAGATTACGTAATCTATGAAAGCGTTTATTGTCAATTATTATGCTGGCAAATTTAGTTAAATAAATATATTCATGAACAGAATCGAATATTTTACGAACAGGACGATCGCATATACTGTTATGTGCAAATTGCATACTATTATACTATTATATTTATTACATAATATAAATTCTGAAGGTTAATAAAGTTAATTTCAATTTTTTAGTTTTTTAACTTTTTAACCATTTCAGTAACACAACAATGCAACTGTAAATCACTATCTGTATGTTTAGATATTAAATAACTTGTCTGACAAACTTCTTTGAGTATTATATTAATTTTATCGTTTGAAATATTATTACATATGTTTGATTGTATGGTATTTATTATTCCTAACATTATATCGGAACCGGAATATCCCATTTGTCGCAATTCTATCATTAATAAAACTCCAGCTTTCGCGTCATTTTGTATAACAGCTTCTAGTAGTTTAAATATTGTTACATGTTGTGGAAATGTACACAGTTCATTTACATATTCATTTTTAATTATTTTATATTTGTTATGAATTAATTGAAGCAAATTTATAGATCTTCTTATGTCTCCCTTTGATATAGTTGCAATATTATTTAGCGAGGTTGTATCATATTTAATACATTCTTGTTTGCAAACTGCAGTTAATTTATTTAAAATTAAAGAATGATGAGGTTCTTCAAATTGTAAAATGATGCATCTACTTTGAATAGATTCAATAATATTTGATGGTTTTGTGCATGTAAATATAAATTTTACATTTTTTTTGTGCATTTCCATTAAACTGTTAATGTTGGGCTGAACTTTATTTTCGTCCATGTTATCGGCATCATTAATAATAACTAGTTTATGTGGAATATATTTTTCAATGGTTTCTTTTTTATATGATCTAGAAATTCTACAGAAATCTTTTATTGAATCGATTCCGTCACTGGAATTTAATTCTAAAGTTTCTTTTGAAGCATATTCATTATATAACGAATTTGATATACATCTAGCAGCAGCCGATTTACCAGTTCCTGGAGGACCTGTTAATATCAAGTTAGGTATATTTTTACTTTTAGCAAAATCTTTGATTCTAGATTTTAAGGTTTCATGCAAATATAATTGATCAAAATGTTTTGGGGCATATTTTTCTGTCCATGGAAGTTGTTGATGTCGCAGTTGATTGTATTGAGCATTATTCATAATATACTTATTTAATTATGTATATTACTTAATTTTTTATGTTAAAACAAATAAAAATTCAACATTATTTCCATGGATTTCCAATGCTAGAATTTTTCTTTTCGATCTTTTTCTTTTCAACATTCTTCTTTTTTTTTGAAGGTTTATCGTCTAGTTCAACATTTGATTGATTGTTAGTATCTGTATCATTTTCTACAATTTCTGCAATTTCTTCAATTTCAACATCAGGAATTTCTAGTATGTCATCAAATGATTTTGGAGTTTTTTTACTTGCCGTATCATTAGATTTTTCAACAAGCGTTAAATATTTTTGCGGAGATATTAATTTACTATTGTTTACGTAGTAAAAATGTTGCAAGTACTCGCATTTATTATAATATTTATCTCGCATTCTGGACTGAGAATGAAATATTGAGAATTTATCTGATATATCAATAATTAGTGGTCTGGTATCTGTTGCTTTACGTAATATTCTACCGCACGCTTGAACAACATCTTTTTTTGGAGTTGCAAGAACAACCGTGTTTAATCGTTCTATATCTAGCCCTTCTTCTGCCATTTTAAAACTACCAAATAAAATATCCGCTTCTAGTTCAGCTTCTTCAAGTTGATGACGTTTTAAATCTCCAATATAAAAGTAAGTTTTGCATTCATTTGGCAAAATAAATCCATTATCAACGTCCTCTTGTATACATTCATCTAATGAATCTTTTAACTCGCGTAAATGTGCAATTCGTTCGCTTAATATTAATATTTTTCTATCAGGATTTTTTCTAAGAGAATTTAATATTTTTATTATTGTTTTATTTCTTTTTTTTAAATTTATAATATTTGAAATCATTTGAACAAAATCTGGTTTACTTTCTGAAACCCATTTTCCTCCTTTATTTATTTTTCTTGTTCTTACAACTTCTTTAAATAGATCACTGTCAGACAAATATGAAATTGACTTAACAACCACATTATTATTAACCTTTACTTTTTTTTGATACATTATATCTCCAACAAACCAATTAACGACTTTCATTAGTCCATCTGCTCTCTGTGGTGTAGCAGTCAGAGCTATTGTATATTTAGCTCCAACTTTGTATAAAGCATTAGAAAAATACTTAGATCCAAATCTATGACATTCATCTATTATGACTACTCCAAACTTGTTAAATATATTTTCTCCATAATCTCTTTTTGAAATACTTTGAATCATTCCAATAACAATATCCCTATTTTCCACATCAACAACATTTTGACGAATAATTCCAATACTTGACGTTGTAAATTGCTTAATTCTATCAACCCATTGATTTTGTAAAAAACTTTTATGAGTTAGCACTAACGTTTTTAATCCCAATTTGGATGCTAAATATATGGCCATGCTTGTATTATGGGTTACTGTGTAGTCATTTAAAACAAATCGTTTATTTCCATCAATTTCAAATCCGAAATATTCTGCAACTCCTGAATACTTCACAGTAATGTCATATGTTAAATCATATTCATGAATGTTATTTGTTCTATATCCAACGAATGATTGTTGTGTCTCGTGATCCAATTCGAGATATTCTGTCACAGATATATCAATTACGTCATTTGTTTCTTTTGATTTTAGAGATAAAATATGAGATTTATTTACTGTGTATAACGGTAAATCATTTTCATGTATTGTATACATATCATCAGTTCCATATGCAAGACTTAAAACATTTCTACATGACAAATCATCACCTAGCAATGTATCTCCAATATTAATATCTTCTACTTTTTTTGATGTATTGTTTAGCATTTTAACAAGAGTTCCTTTTGCTAAACATTTTCCAAATCCACACGGAACAGCCATCAAACCGCCTCCATGTTTTATGATATGATCAGAACATTTTTCAACAATTTCATGTTGATAATCTCTTAAAGTTCCTGTAAAATCTATAGTTGCTTTATGTTCTTCAAGTGTTGTACTTTCTGGAATTCCATAATGTTCTATTCCATAATATCTGGGAATAATTATATAATCGTCGTTTTTATTGTATATTGAATATTTAGTATCGGATGAATCAGGTGCTCCATATCCATAATCTATTGGTGAAACTGTGAGATCTGACTCCATTATTTTTATTTGGTTTTTTGTTAAACTTGATAATGGAATATGATAACCTTCAAATGTTAAATAGCTTCCTTTTACAGGCATTATATAATTAAATATATAACGATTATTTTTTTAAATAGGTGCTTTATACATAAAAATTGATATTAATATTTGTTGTATTAATAATTATATAATAATTTAATAATATCATTAAAGCATGGCAAGTTTGGACGAAGCATTTAAACTTCAATTCACGGACGGAAACACTGGAAAAAGTAAATATTTACCAGGAGTTGTAACCATTAAAAATGACACCGATAAATCAAAAGAGAAAAATTATGTTAGTAACTCTGCAATTTTTGGAAATAGATTATTATTTGTGTTATCATTTTCCTTTTTTGGCTGGTGGACAATTCCCGCAGAATCAACCATTGCAACTCAACAACAAACAGATATTGGTGATATGAGTGATATTTGTCAACCAGGAGAAGTTATCACGATAACTAAAATGGGAGATACAAAAGAAGAACGAGAAAAAAATTTTGCAGCTCCAATGGCAACAAGAAACGCAGAAGTATTACGCAATGTTGACGATGCTACAAAAATAAAACTTGAAAGAGGAAATAGATCAGATGCATACGAAGAAATTAATAGAATTCGCAGCTTGCCTATTGACAAGTCACTTATTGCAGAACAAAAATATTCGAAAGAATTACTTAAAAGTGCAAAAGACAAAGAACTTAAAAAATCTGCCAATATTGATAAAGATATTAAGGATAATGAAATTTTACGTAGAATTGTCTATGATGAAATGATAGATGATATAGACGCTAAAGTAGAAGAGAAAGTGGATACTGAAGTAGAAGAGAAAGCAGAAGAAAAAGTGGATACTGGAGTGGAAGAGAAAGCAGAAGAAAAAGTGGATACTGGAGTGGAAGAGAAAGCAGAAGAGAAAGTGGATACTGAAGTAGAAGAGAAAGTGGATACTGAAGTAGAAGAGAAAGTGGACAATCAGTAAATTTTTAAATAAAAAAGCAATGATGGTTATATGCCTAAAAATTAATTTATCTGCAACATGTGTATAGAATTTTTAATATTTTTATAAAATATCTGATATATAGTTATAATTAAATAAAGAATGGAAAAATTCGATACGTTTGTTAAAAATAAAACTGGGTTTTTAAATAACCCATATGTTTCAGGTGCTCTATCTGCATTTTTAATCATATATGCAGGAGCTGCTGCTCCAAAATTACCAGCATCCGTCATGAAAATGTTCGATTATACTTTGGTTAAGTTAGTTATGTTTTTTATGATTGTTTACATGAGCAAACAAAACGCAACAGTTGCATTATTATCAGCAATTGCGTTAATGGTATCCATCATGGCAGTAAATAATATTAAAATAAGTAAAGAAATGATGACAGTTGTAAAAAATGATAGTAAAAAACTTTCTACAAGAAACTTAAACTGCAAATGCACAGAAATTTCAAGTGATAACTTACAAATAGCAACAAGTGCAATGGAAGATGATGACGAAGAAAATGTAGAACAAGAAATGGACGTTGACACGGACGAAGAATTGGTGGTAGAAAACGTAACAGAAGAACCACTTACAGCAGACGGAAAAATGGTAAAAAAAGCAGTAAAACAAGCAGTAAAAATGGGAGTTTTAACAGAAAAAGGAGGTAAAAAACTTTTAAAAAAAGTTGTTGAATCAGAAATTTTAGGAGAACCTGTGCTTAATGTAAAAACTGAAGAAGGAAATAATAGATTGGGAGAAATTAATAATTTAGTTAATTCTGGAGCAGTTGATGGAAAAGAAGCTAGAAAAATGGTAGCAACAGTAGTTGTATCTGAAGAAGTTGCTGAAGAAAATATGAACAATGAAGAAGATATTGAAAACATGGCAGATGAAGTTGTAAAAATTAAGGAAAATGAAACTGCAATGAGAGGAGGTGTTCCACCAAGTGACGATGAACTTCAAAACATATGTGCATCTGTTATTCATAATAGACGCATGGTTGCTTCAAATGATGAAGTTGTTGGAGCAACAGAAGAATTGCCAGGTATTGATTCATACGAAACATCTTACGAATCAGTCGAATAATATTATTAATTAGTTAAATAATAAATGAGATGTATATGGATATATGGATATATAGATATATAGGGATGTATATTATTTGCATTATTTATGTCAAGCAATATGTGCAATATGCAACATATTACTTTAAAATTTTAAATTTATTCTAAATGAAGTATAGATATCTATTTAACCATCTAAAAAAGATATTTTGTAGATGATTATTATTAATAATGAGTCAGTCAAATTTAATGATATGTTCAATAATACTAATAATAGTGATACTATTAATAATAATAAATATAAAAGCAGCCATAACCGATAAATTAAGCAATGTTGCAGTTAACATTCCACCAATAAATATTCCTCCTCCTGAAATAACAGTAAAGGTACAAAAATCGTGCGATTCAAATAAATTTGATGTATTTTTTGATAAAAATACAAATGGCCAAAATCATCAAACTGTTGCGTTAAGTCCAATATCAACTCCAGCAAATTCTGAACATTTTGGTAATATATTACCAAAAAAATCAAAAAAATCAAAAAATAAAGACAAAAAAAATAAAGACACATTGCATACATCAAAACCAATATCATCTCCAAAAATAAAGCCACTCATTGGACCAAATTTCATGACAAAAACGTTAAATGCAATAATAAAAAAGAAAAAACCAAAAAAGTCAAAAGACAATAAAAAAAAGTCAAAGAGTAATAAAAAAACTGTGAAAGTGATAAATAATATAAATGATCTTGAAAAAACAAGTGAATTTGATATCAAATTTCCTGATGAAGATAATGTGGTAGAATATGGAGATTATATGTGTGCAGGAAATACCCAGCTTAGAAATAAAATATTTTCATCAACATTTAGTACAATAAAAAGTCCAAAAGTGACGAATGCAATGTCGGAAGATAATTACGATACTAACATCACAGACATGTATGAAAATGAGCAAAAATTCGTTAAGTCATATTTAGAAGACCCATCTGTAAGAGGATATAACTTATCATCATACGATAACTGTTCACCAATGTTCACAACAGGAAATATTTCAATTAAAAAAGATGTGGAATATCCAAAACCTTCCGGGTACATTTTTAAAGGTTCATCTGTCAGTGAAAAACCAGAATAAACGACCATAAATCAATGCAAACTAATACAAACTAATACAAACTAATACAAACTAATACAAACTAATACAAACTAATACAAACTAATACAAACTAATACAAACTAATACAAACTAATACAAACTAATACAAACTAATACAAACTGAAATTTATAAAATTTTTAACAACTGATATATTATATTTTATAATTTAACTTATCACCTTAACAAAATATTAATATGATATTACATACTATAACAAACAATAACAAACAATAAATAATGAATATAGAAACATCTAAACACACAAAAAAAAGAAAGTCATCTAAAAAAAATAAACACGATGAAAAAACAAAATATATAAAAGAACCTAAAAATTCCGAAGATCCTGAATGTACAGAAAAAGAAAATAAAGCAATTAAACCATCATACAAATTAATTAAGCCAGAATTAATAGATGAATATAAAATGAAATGTAGCAAGTATGATTACATTCCAGCAATTTTACCTAAAGTAACGAGATTAATTATATTGCCAGATATTCATGGTGATTTTAAATTATTTACAGATTTGATAGTTAATGTTGCTAAAATTGCTCAAATACGTATTAAGCCGACTGTTGCAAATGGATTTGATAGTGAATTTGTATGGGTTGCGAGTGACACATATGTAGTACAAGTGGGGGATCAAATAGACAGATGTAGACCTATGGGAAATATACAATGCGATAACCCAAATGCAACACACGATGATGAAGATTCAGATTATAGAATTTTAATGGCTGCAAATGATTTACATCATCAAGCAATAAAAACTGGAGGAAAATTTATTTCGTTGTTGGGAAATCATGAAATATTAAATGCTGATGGAATAATGACATATGTATCAAAAAAAGGACTTGATGGATATGATGGATATGTGGATAAAAATACAGGAGAAAAATTTACTTCGGGAATAGAAGGTAGAATACATGCATATAAGCCTGGTAACGAAATGGGTTCGATGATGGGATGTACAAGATTACCAGCGGTCATTGTAGGTAGTCATTTAATGGTGCATGCGGGTATGGTGGATGGAATAATAGATCAACTTAAATTAGATAGTAAAGATGATTTAGAATCAATAAATATAGCTGTTAGATTATGGCTTACTGGATTATTAGAAAGAGACCATGTAAACAACATTATAAAAAGTTCAAAACATGGAATGTTTTGGACAAGAATTTTAGGAAATATTCCACCTGGAGTGTCATACGATAATCCAGTATGTAAAAATAATATTGGTCAAATATTAAATTTATTTCAAATAGGAAGTATTGTGGTCGGACATACTCCGATGAGTTTTACATTTTCGGATGATATAAATGGCACATGTGATGGTAAAATATGGAGAGTTGATAACGGAAGTTCGCGAGCATTTAATAAATTTGACAGAATATTTTTAAACAGCGGAAGTATTTCTCACAGTAGAAGGGCACAGGTATTAGAAATAATAAACGATGATGAATATTATTTGCTTGACGGAATTCACACAAAAAGATCATTGAAATAATATGACAAATAAATAATAAATAATATGTATTTTATAACATTTTGTAAGCACATAACTTATAAATCAAATCAAATTTTTATACATTACAGTAAATATGAGAAAAAATAAAAATTAATGTTTTATATAGTTTTATGAAAAAATTGAACTAACATATAACATTATTTTTACGCATTATTTTTAAAAATACATTATAAATTATGGAACACTATAATATACTATAAGAATGAAAATGCCTGCAGTACTAACGCCTATAAATGTCGCAGCTGTCCTTGCTGCTTACTTAATGTTCAAAAAGAGAAAAGGTCTCTCTGAAAAACGCTCCATGGATGACAACTTGTTTGTGTTCCTTGTTGTTGTTATTTTGTACATTGCTCTATCTGGACTTTTGAAAGGAAAAAAAAGCTCAAAGAAATCCGTTGAAGATGCTTCTGAAGCACCAATTGATGAATCTGTTTAAACGATAAATTTAAACAATCAGTCAGAATAAAAATAATAACCAAAATATTGATTTAATAAGTCATGCAATTTTGTTAAAAACATACATAATTAAAAAACCTACACTTTTTAATATATGTAATCAATAATCAGTAATCAATAATCAGTAATCAGTAATCAATAAAATAAATATACATCTAAATTTGCAAAATCAAATTTAGATAAATTATAGGTTATAAAAAAGAATACAATGCTTAAGCATTTTTAGCTGCTTTTTTAGCTTCTCTTTTTGCACGTTGTTCCTCTACCACATTATTATATAAATCAATAATGGCTTTTGGATTCTTTTTGACTGCAGCTTTAGCTTCTGCTAATCCTCCGTGTTTTTTGATTAATTTGCTTGCGGTGGATGTCATTGGAATACCGTCTTTAAGTTCAGTGATTTCAGTTTTAATAACAACTGCAAGTTCTCTAATTTCTTTTAGCGCATTATTCATTTCACGTTTAGGTTTTTCACCTTCTTCTCTTTTCATTTTTCTAGATTTAGATTTAGATTTAGACTTAGATTTGGTTTTTTTAACTGAAACCTTTTTTGGGACTGATGCTTTTTTAGATTTAGATTTAGATTTAGATTTAGATTTGGCTTTTTTAGAAGATGATGACTTTTTACTTTTAGAAACTGATTTCTTTTTGCTGCCACCTCCCAATTGAGCATTTGTGTCGGACACTTCAGCTCCTTTGCGAATTTCGCTAAGTAAGTCGTTAATTTCTCCCATCAACTTTTTTGATTGAGAGTCAACAACAACTTCTTTATTATTTTTTTTTCCGTTTGTCCAATTTGCGGTTGATGTTGCAGATAACATGTTTGTTAACCCATTTGAACCTGAGTTTGGTAAAAATACTGATCCTTGACCTGACATATTTAGTTATACTATTTGATCAGAATATTTATTTTATGTGATGAAAAATAAACTACGTATATTTTGCGCGAGTTGTAAAAATTGAATAATAATTTAAAGATCTGATATACATATTACTATTAACTGTAACAATGGGACTTCCAGGATTTTTTGCGTGGCTATTAAAAAATTTTAAAAATAAAATATTACTAAAGCGTCTCAACGAGAGACCTGATCATTTTTATATTGATTCTAATTGTTTATTTCATCCAGAATGCAATAGGATAAAAGAATATTATACAGGAAAAAAAACCAACAATCTTGAAAAATATATGTTTGAAAGAATAAAAAACTATTTAACATATTTATACACATTTGTAGATGCTAAAAAAATAAACGGCACAATGGTCGATGGTGTTTGTCCACTTGCAAAAATGTCACAACAAAGAAAACGAAGATATAAAGCAATTGACGAAAGTATTGTTAAAAATAATTTAAAAAGAAAACATAATAAAATAGTGGATACAAGTTGGAACAATACAGTGATCACACCTGGTACAGAATTTATGGAACGACTTCATCAAGAATTATTAAAATATTTTAAAAATATGAAATCTAACACAACTCATATATATTCATCGTATCATACACCATCCGAAGGAGAGCACACAATATTGCAACATATAAAACAAAATGTAAGTAAAGATGACGTTGTGGTAATATATGGACTAGACGCAGATTTAATTTTTTTAGCAATGACGAGCGGAATAGAAAATATATATTTACTCAGAGAATCATTACATTTTGGAATTAAAACAGACGATGACGAATTATACGATCCGTTAACTGACGTTGCACAAGAACTAATGTACGTTTCAGTTAAATCAATTAAAGAAGCATTTAATGAACAAATGCGATTACTAATAAATAGCAAGTCTAAAAATTTACATATTCCAAATTTGAATATTCCGGATGATTTAGATTTTTCCAACGACTTGGTTGTAATTTGTTTTTTACTAGGAAATGATTTTTTACCACACTTTCCATCAATTCATATTCATAAAGGCGGTCTGGATAGCATACTTGATGGTTATATAGATACGTTAATAGACATAAATATGTCAGAATTATTAACGTCAATGAATAAAGGAAATATTACAATAAATAGCACATTTTTCACAATATTTTTGGAAAAAATGGGAAACAAAGAACACATATATTTTAAAGAAACATTGCCAAAATTTAATAGCATGTCTAATCGTAAAAAATGTTATGCACATGACGATTATTCGAGAGAACTTTGGAACATTGATAATTTAAAATCATTCAAGATAAATGATCCTATCAAACTGGGATTTGGATCTGAAGATGATTGGAAATTTAGATATTATGAATATTATTTTGGAGTTATTGAACACCAAGAAGAATTTATAGAAGAATTGGTCAAGTTATATTTGGAAGGTATTATGTGGGTCAGTAAATATTATTTTGAGTCATGTCCTGATTGGAAATGGCATTATCCATACGATCAATCTCCATTTATTTCTGATATCGTAAAATATATAAAAAAGTACAATATTAATATAAACGATATTAATTTTGAATTACATGAACCAATAAACGCAATGACACAATTAATAACCGTATTACCACCAGCATCAAGCTCACTCATGGCACAAACATATAGAGAAATCGCATTGTCAGATGACTCTCCAATAATATACATGTTTCCAAAGCGAACGCAGCTAGACATGCTTCATAAAAGTTTTTATTGGCAATGTATTCCAAAACTTCCCCCAATTGATATTGATAAAATAGTAAATGAAACCAAGCATAAAAACCTAACTAAAGATGAACAAAAAAGAAATGAAACATTAGATAATTTTATATTTAAAAATAAAAATAACTTAGCGTAAAAAAGAGAGTACTATAATAAAATACAAAACGTAATTATGTTTTGCTTCGTTTATTTCAATTAATAAATATATAGAAATATGTATATTATAAATAAATGTCAGATAAAAGCACATATTCATTGAGATCTAGAAGTGATAAAAACAGAGACACAATCCCATGCAGAATTGACTTTATAAAAGACCTGTTATCGGGCAAACGACTAAGTCCGTTGGTAGATTTCAATAATTCAGATACGGAATGTTTCATATCAAATATAAAAGATGAAAATGAAAGTGGACAAAGTTATGATACAACGATTGTGCTAAAAAAAAGAAGATTAAATTTTGAAGAAATAATAAATCAAATAGGAGGAAAACTTCAGTATGTAAAAAGTGGAACAACTGGACATACATTTAAAGGATCTGCGGCTGATGAATTTGGCACATTTGAATATTCAATAAAAGTAACACCGTTTCCAAAAAAGGAACGATATGGAGGAATACATGATGTTAGGCGTCCTGAAAATGCAGAAATATTAATGATAAAAGTATTGAGTTATTTTATTGCAAAAAAACAAACTCCACATATCGTATTACCAATAGGAACATTCGATACAAACATATCAACATTTGTAAATTTAATAAATGACAACGTTGTGCACAAAGATAATGATAAATATAATGAATTTGTCAAACGATATAACAAAAACGAATATCATAAAACTGTATCCATATTAATAGCAGAATGGGCAAATAGAGGAGATTTATTAGATTTTATTAGAAAATATCACAAAGAATTTACACCAACGCATTGGAAAGCCATATTTTTTCAAGTATTGTCAGTTTTAGCAGTCATACAAAGTAAATATCCAACATTTAGACATAACGATTTAAAAGCTAACAACGTATTAATACATAAAATAACAAAACAGACAGAATTTTTCACTTATAAAGTTGCAAGATGTTCATACAGAGTTAGAAATATTGGATATCAAATTAAAATTTGGGATTTTGATTTTGCATGTATACCAGGAATAGTGGATAACAAAAAAGTTCAATCAGAATGGACAAAACAAATTAATGTAACTCCTGTACAAAATAGATACTATGATGTACATTATTTTTTTAATACGTTAATAAAAAAAGGATTTTGTCCGGACATATTAACAGGAAATCATGTTCCTCAAGAATTAAAGGATTTTATAAATAGAATAATACCACCAAAATATCAAAAATCAGGCACAGAATTTGTTGCAAAAAAGGGAAGAATTCTGGTTAATGACGAATATTTAACAGCAGATGATATATTAAAACATGATCCTTATTTTGAAGAGTACAGATGTGACAAAACATCGAAAAATTCACAATACATGTCACAATCATCTGCAACTTCAGCAAAGAAAACAATCCCAACAAAAAAAGTATCGTCTGGCCCAGATCTCACACAATTTTTAAAAAATTCGAGTTCAGAAGATAAACCAAAAAAAAAACCAAAGTCAAGCAATATGAATAATGCTGAACAAATATTAAATAGAAATAGTAAACATCAAAAAGACAAAAATAAAACTGTATCTAAAAAATCCAAATCTATGTTAGAAGAATTTATGGATCTTGATCCAGATAAATTGTTAAATTATACACAAAGTGATAGCTGAGAAATTAAGTAGTCATACATTAGACCAACTTATTAATTTTTTTATAATCTTCATGATTTGGAGTTCCATGACTTATAAAGCATGTTTTTTTATGTTTATTACAATAATCATTTAACATTTTTAATGTATTTGTTAAATTATCGTGCTGAGTATAATATATATTTATTGGTGAGTATGATATGTGATTTTTTAATCTGGGATCTATAGTTTCAATATTTCTTGAAACGTAACATTTATTATACATAATCAAATTGTTAGCTATTGACAACATTAATAGTATAAGAACAAATATCGTAAATGTATTCATTACAGAATTTAGTATATATATAATATATAAGAAAATGTCAACCGAACATAGAATTGGATATGATGATATTGATTTTAGAATAAATGTGCTATATGATGTTGTATATAATAAATCGCCATCACAATATACATTACAGCCCATAGTAAAAAAGTCAATAAAGGATGATTTAAAACATATAAAAATGCCAAAAGAATATGATCCGTCAAACATATTTAACGGATCTTTAGAATATATGGGTAAATATAATGGAAAATACACATATAAAAGATCCAGTGACAAGTCACATATATGCACTGTTTCATTTGAAAAATATTTTAGTTTGGGAAATGCTGATGATTTAGGTAGAAAAGAAGTATATAATCCAGCGATTCACTATATATTAAGCGAATCAGTAATTACGGAAAAATTCAACCATGCATTATTGCCGCTGATGTTTTTTGACATGACAGCAAGTGAATTAAAAACACAATCCCAAGAAATTTATAATATGGTATCTGACAATAATGAATTACCGGATAACCATAAAATTGCAGTATTTATAACAGAGCACTATTTTCAAATGGAAACATTGAGAGAATATATAAAATCAGAATATCATAAAATGACACACGAACATTGGAAAGTGTTGCTATTTCAAGTATTATATGCATTAAGCAAAACATCTGAAAAAATGAGCAAATTTAGACATAACATGCTTAATCTAGATTCATTAAAATTATATAGAAAAAAAACCGGCGGGACAACTACTTACATGTTAGGATCAACAACGTTCAATGTTCCAAATATGGGATTTGAAATTAAGCTATCTGATTTTACGTTTAGCAGTACATCAGATTACGAACGCAATAAAGATACAAGACAAACGCGCGAAAATCCATATTACGACATGCATTATTTTTTGTCATGTTTATATTTATATTTAACATCGGAATTTAACGAAGTTCCTGATTACTTAATGTCGTTCATTAATGAAATGATTCCAAATAGATTTATGCCAAACAACGAAGAAATATTTAATGGATTAGATGAACAATCATATGACACGTTTAGTTCGCACACAATTGTTCCTGTAAATATTTTAAAAAAAGGATCGTTTTTTTCTACGTTGTTAGATGAAAAAGTAGAAAGCCCCAAAAGTGACACTGAAAATAGCGCATCGGTTGGCGGATACAATAAAAAATCAAATATAGAAAATAGCAATAGTGAAAATATAGAAAATAGTGATAGTGCAAATATATCTGTATCTCCAATAGAATATTCCAAAATTAAAATTAGCGAACTAAATACAAAAGAGGATGGTATAGATTATTATTCTTTGACTGATGATTCGTTGAATAATTCAAAAATGTTAGCAAAAAATATTTCATTAAATAAAAAAAAATCCGAGCAATATTATAATAAAGATATGATTAAAGGATCTAGAAAAATAATATTTCCTTCACGTGAAAGTGATACAATGTCAGATAACGGTATTTTTAAAAAAGCAGAATCAGCACATTCAAGCCAAGAAGCTGGCAAGAAATCAACAAAACATAAAAAACGAGCTGTTGAAAAATCAAGTTCTGTTGAATCATTTTCATTGTCAGATACTGTAATTGAACTCAGCTCAAAAAAAAAATCTAAGCACAGAAACGTTACACCATCAAGCTCAGAAATTTCAATGTCTGTAGAAACATCTAAATCGAAAAATAAATCAAAGTCTTCCAGATCTGATTCAGATACATCAATTTATATTGACTCAACAGAAAAATCAAGAAAATCAAATAGAGAACT
>Ga0209776_1000965_pt1 | contig 16458 bp, 13 predicted proteins | sample SaaInlLV_10m_DNA_3_FD_184670 | JGI IMG/M metagenome (GOLD analysis project Ga0209776, IMG submission 184670) | Marine microbial communities from expanding oxygen minimum zones in the Saanich Inlet - Saanich Inlet SI073_LV_165m_DNA (SPAdes) (version 2) | ecosystem: Environmental > Aquatic >...
AATGATGGATTCAGAGGTTTCAAAAGTAGAGGTTACAGACATTAAAATGCCATTTTTATCAATGGTGTGGTTTATGGTTAAGTGGGCAATTGCCTCTATTCCAGCAATTATCATTTTATGGCTGTTATTTGTTATGTTTGGTGGGTTAATCGGTGGATTGACACACATTTAGCTTTCAACAAACTTCAGCAATAAAACATTCAATCTTCATTTTTAGTTAGCATTTATTTTTGATAATAGTGGCTTTTAATCTAAAAGGTCGTTATGAAAAATACACTCGCACTAATTGTCTTAATTGCATGCATCTGGATTCCGGAGTTATCAGCCCAGTTCTACCCAATTGAGGGCTGGATGAAAGAACCAATATCTAATACCTTTGTAACACTATACGTCCTAATGTTTTTTGTATTAATACTTAACTTAACAAAAACAACAAAGATTGAAAAATAGCAACAAATTATGTATCAATTAAACACTTAACTTGAGTAAGATTAACCAACCATTTGGAGAGCAATGAAATTATTAATCTCACTTTTTATAACACTAACAATATCTGTGTCACATGCTGGATTCTCGGAAGGTCTAGATGCAATGCAAAAAGGTGATTATAAAACATCTATTTTTAATTTTAAGCAAGCACTTGAAGAAGAGGATATGGAATCTTTTAAACCTATGCTAACAAGATATTTAGCAATGGCTTATTATTATGCACCAGAAGGTATAGATGATGATTATAAACTAGCCTTTAAACACTATTTGGCAGCTTCTGAAAAGTTTGATTCTGGTGTTATGTTAAGACTTGGAGATATGCATTATGTCGGACGTGGCGTTAAGCAAGATTATGTTCAGGCAAGACAGTACCTTGAAAAATCAATTAAGTATAAAGAGAGTATAAGTGCCTTATGGCTTTTAGGAAAAATTCACCTACATGGGTATGGTATCGAGCAAGACTTTGATATAGCAAAAGATTATTTTGAAAGAGCTGATGCAATTGACAGTGCGAACTCTCAATTTGAGCTTGGACATATGTACGAATATGGAAAAGGCACATCCATAAACATTCCCAGGGCTCTGGCTTATTATGAAAAAGCCACTCAAAAAGGTGATACAGATGCCCAATATAAGGCCGACGTCCTATCTGGCAAGATAGCTAGTCAGGATCGCAATGTAGATTTTGAAAAAGCGCTTGATTACACATACGGATTTACCGTTCAAGTGGATTTTGATAAAGCAATTGAGTATTACCAAAAATCTGCCGATAAAGGCGACGCAACCTCTTTGTATAACATTGGCTTTGTAATTGGACTTACATCACCAACTAAGCAAGAAAAGCTTGAAACCGAGTACTATAAAAGAGCAGCAGAGTTGGGTAACATTTACGCACAGACAGCCTTATCAGATCGATACTATCTTGGATTAGGGGTTGATATTGATAAGGCTAAATCTTTATACTGGGACACCCAAGCCGCACTTCAGGGCAATGTAAATTCAATGAAGGATATTGCCTTACAACATTATCTAGGAAAAGGCACTAGTAAAAATTATCATGAAGCAATTTATTGGTATCAAAAAGCAGTAGATCAAGGCGATAAAGAATCATTATTTGATCTTGCAGAAATGCACAAAAATGGAGAGGGTTTTGATAAAAATACAGATAAAGCTGTTGAATTATTTATCAAAGCTGCTGAGCTTGGTTATGCCGAAGCTCAAGACAAATTAGCCAAATACTATCTAAGAGCCATATATGTAAAACGTGATTATAAAAAATCATTATATTGGGCCAACAAGGCTGCAGACCAAGGCGTAGCGCAAGCTTATAACACACTAGCATATTTGTACATTACTGGAAAAGACGTAGTTGAAATCAATGCAGAGAAAGCTTTTGAATATTACAACAAAGCAGCCGATTTGGGCAATGTTAAAGCAATAACTAATCTTGCTAAGCATTACTTGGCCGGCCTAGGCGTTAAGAAGGACAAGCCCAAGGCGTTCAAATTATTTAAAAAAGCAGCCGATTTGGGCAATGCTGCATCACAGCATCAAATGGGTATTTTTTATGAGTTTGGTATAGTAGTACAAAAGGATCTAAAAAAAGCAAAAGAGTGGTACGTCAAAGCAATTAACCAAAACTACAAAAAATCTCAAATGGCCTTAGCCTCTATGTACTATTATGGCGATAAAGACACCAATGCGAAAAAGAACTATAAAAAAGCAGCCGAATGGTATCGCACCGCCGCTAAAAACGACAAAGAAAATGAAGAGGATAAACTTATAGACGTAAAGATTTCAAGCTCAGGCTCTGGTTTTTTTGTAACCCCAAATCATATTGTTACCAATAATCATGTCACTGAAGACTGCGATGAATTAGAGGTAAAAAATAAAAGCTATAAAGCAACTGTAGAGCTGCTTGATACAGACTCCACAACAGATCTTTCAATACTAGTAACGGGTAAACCAAATAACAGCTTTTTATACCTAAGAAACCGTAAGCCTGTAGTGACAGGCGAACAATCAATTGCATTGGGCTATCCGTTTTCATCAACACTAGGATCAGAGCTAAAAGTAACAAGCGGAAACATTGCTGCACTCACAGGTTTTAACAACAACATTGCAGAGCTTCAGCTAACATCTCCAGTGCAGCCTGGCAACTCAGGCGGACCGCTACTTGATGATAATGGCAACGTCATTGGCGTGATCGTTTCAAGATTGGAAACATCTGCAGAGATCACAGGAAGCCGCCCAGCCCAAAATGTTAACTTTGCCATTAAATCAAATATGGCAAAGATATTCATGGATCTGAATATGGTGGATTACCAAGTTAGAAAATCCAATGGCACTAAAGAAATTAGCCAAATTGTAACTGAAGCCAAAGAAGCTACAGTGCAAGTCATTTGCAAGGAAAAGGAATAGATAAATTATGAGTATAAAGCGACCATTTATTAGATTTGCAATCGATAAAATTGAATTTCTATTTAAAAAGGGTAAAAATAACAAAATTTTGACTCAGAAAATTAAAAATGAATTAGAGTATCGAAAAACCAAAAAATCTAAAAAATTAAAAGATGAGGTTAGCGCCATTACCTCTAACAATCTTAAAAAAGAAGAAAAAAACGATAAAGCATTAAAATTTAAACAGGACGACGCTAGTAAAGCTGTATTGATAAAAGAGGCAACAAGGGAAATAAGTAATGAAAAAGAGAGTGAGATTCTTCACAAGGTAAAGGAAAGTCAAAGTTTGGATGATTTTCTGAAGACTGTAACTTTAAAAGAGTATGTTAGAAATAACAATGTACCTGTAAGAGTTAAGAACTCAATATTAGCAGTAGATGAGGTTTTTATTGGATTTGACTCAATCTATAGCTTTATAACAGCAAGTAAAAAAAATAAGGCAGGGTTAATAAGAAGGCTGGAGTTTTTTGGTGAAAAAAGTTTGAATCATCTGGTGAAATCTATAGAGGAGTATATTAAAGGCCTTAATTTGGGTAGTTTGGATAGTTTTAATAAAGTCCTAGAATCGAGAAGTGTATTTGCTTCTCCTATAGTAGACAAAGAGCTAGAAGATAGCCTGAATGCCAAACAAATTGAAGCATTAAAAAATATACCTTTAAACTTTTTTGTCAGTAGTTGTGATCAAGTTAGTATTAGAACACGAAATGCTATATTGAAAGCAGACGGTCTTTATGAGTATCAGAACTTATATGATTTCTATGTTTCCCCCGATAGGTATAAAGAAAATTTATTGTATCTAGATGATTTCGGAAGGCTGTCTTTAGACAATTTAATTAATTCAGTTAAATTTATTATTAATGAAGAGAAGTTATTGACTCGTCTTTCAAACACTGTCACAAAAACCAGAAATATTAATACCTATGAAACAATTGAAGAATTTGTTAATTATGCAATTATTAGTATACTTAGCGACAAGGAAAGACTAATTATTAAAGAAAGGTATCTAAATGAGAATACATTAACTCTCGAAGAGGTTGGAAGTAAACAAAATGTTTCAAGAGAAAGAATAAGGCAAGTTGAAAGTAAAGCGATACAAAAAATTCAAGGTTTCGACTTATGCTCTTCCGCAGAAGAGTCACATATAAAATTTCAAATTGAGTTTGAAAATTATTTTTTTGAAAATTGTGATTTTATTTCCATAAAAAGAGCTGAAAGTATTGTTAAAAAAATGCATAAGTCAGTTGCCCTTTATGTTAAGATTTTTGCTAATTCATTAAGTGAACTATTAAATAAAGATTTTTTTTACAGCTCTAAATTTCAAGGATGGTTTGCCAGTGAGGCTATATTAAATGAAACTGAAAATAGTTTTATTTTGCAGGCATGTTTTGATATAGATTTAGATTTAGCTATTCAAAATGCACAGTGGCCTATAACAATATCTAATCTTTCAGATATTATGGATTTACCAGAAGGCGTGGTTACAGATATGGTAATTTTATCTACTAAACTTAATATAGAAGGATTACAGAACGGGGATTTTGTCAGACCAGTTAAAGTTACAGTCAAAAACGCTGTTAGATACGTCTTGAGGCGATATAAAAAAGGTATGACATTGGAAGAAGTTAAAAATAACTGCCTTGAAATGTTTAACCTTAAATTAACTGTACGTGCAATAGGAAGTGCACTTGGAGATTTACCAGATGGATTAATTGTCGATACAGGAACTTATGCTTTATATGAGTATTTAGAGATAACAAATAAGCAGTTAAATAATATTAGGGAGTTTGGCAAGAAATACCTCCTAAAGGAGCAAGAATATATTTCAGCATTTGTTATCTTTAATAATTTAAAAAAACAAAATAATATTTTTGAAAAGTATGGAGCTTTGGATAATGGTCATATTTTTTTTGGTGTTTGCCAAGATAATGAATCTTTTATAACAAAAAAAGGCTTTATGCTTGGTTTGAAGACTTCAAATTTTGAGGGGGAGTATATTTCCTTAACTAAAGAAATTGTGAATTTAATGAATCAAGAGCGAAGGCCGTTAAGCGCTAGAGAAATTATTGACAAATTATCAGCTACTAGATTTTTAACGCATTCAAGTATACAAGGCATTATTGAAAGAGATATTTTTGAAAAAATAGGCGATTCTTTTTATTTATCTGGTGATCAATCACATCTTGAAATTAATGATGAAGAACTTTTGGAGCATGAATTTGATGACATATAGAAACTTAGAAGATATTTATCAGAATGACGAGAATAATTTAAGTATTGGTAGGGAGCTAATGTCTTCTTGTTTGTCTGAATGTAGTCATTACAGGCGAGGAACGGCTTATTTCTCTAGCAGTTCATTAAAGACTTATGCTTCGTTTTTAGGAGGTATTATAAAAAACAATATAAAGATGGAAATACTTTGCTCACCAGTTATTCAGGATCAAAAACTAAGAGAGATATTAGATAACAATTCAACAAAAGAAAAAATGCATGAGGAGTATTTGCAGGCTGCAGAAGATATTTTATTAAGCGCTGCAGGTTTTAGTGACGATCCAAATAATATTGAATACAGATCTAAAATTTTATCTTATTTAATCTCTAAGGGTCAATTAGAAATAAAATTTGCCATTCCAAATGGCTATGAAGATGCTGTGAAAAATGGATTTGATTATGAATCATTGTATCATGTGAAAAATGGATACTTTGACTTTCCAAATGGAGATGTAGTTGCTTTTGATGGGTCTTTTAATGAAAGTTTAAGTGGTCACTTGACTAATAGGGAAAGGACAAATGTTTTTAGGAGTTGGCATTCTGAGGATAATAGAAGACTGGAAAGAACTGTAAATGACATAAACAATGATTGGAATGAAAAAAGTTCTGATTTAGATATTTATCCATTAGGGGAAGAAATTTTATTAAAAATTAAGGCTTTTGCACCGAAAAATAAGCCTTTTCCCGATATAGACAACCCTGTTGAAGTTGAGGAAAGTAGCGGATGGGGGTTGTGGAATCATCAAAAAGAGGCTATTGAGGCTTTTATCAAGAAAAGGTGTGGAATTTTAGAGATGGCAACTGGAACGGGGAAAACTACAACTTCTCTGGAGATTGTAAAAAGATTGTATGAATCTAGTCAAATAGACTCTGTGATTATCTCAACATTTGGAAACACTTTATTGGGGCAGTGGGCAAAGGAGGTTCAGGAGTGGAAAAAACAATATTCAAAAGATAGCTCTAATAGAAGCATAGGTAATCTTTATATATTTAAAGAGTTTGATAAAAATTCAGAAATGTCGAGTTATTTAAATATTATTAAAGATTCTGTTCTTATTGTCTCCAGAAATCCAAAAAAATTAAAACAATTGCTTGTCAATAGAAGGATCGATCAACATAAGCAAAAGATTTTAATTATTCATGATGAAGTTCATGGTTTCGGCTCTAAAGAAATGGTTAGCAATCTTCAAGGGTCCCATAAAAATATTAGATATAGACTAGGGTTGAGTGCCACACCAGATAGAGATTATGATGAAAATGGAACTAAATTTATAACCAATGAGATTGGCCCAATTATTTATCAATACCCTATAGAAAGTGCAATTAGAGATGGTATTCTTTGTGAATTCAAATACCATACAATAGATTTTCAATATACAAAACAAGATAAGGAGAATATAAAAAAAATATATTCAAGAAAAGCATCTAGTGAAAAGAAGGGAGATCCATGGAGTGTAGAGAGATTATATAGAGAGCTCTCCAATGTTAGAAAAAAAGCTGAAAACAAACCTTCTTTACTAAATGAGTTTCTTTTAAACAACAAAGGACTGGTTAACTCATCTATTTTTTTCGTACAAGATAAAGAGCAAGGGGTGAAAATTGCCACAATAGTCGGTAGATACACCGAAAGATACACCACTTTTTTTGAAGGAACCCCAGATAAATTTATTGATTTATTAGATAAAAATAAAATAGATGCAGTTATTGCATGTGAAAGATTGAATGAAGGGGTTGATATTAAATCTTTAAAAAATATCTTTCTAATATCCACTCCAAGAGCGAAGCTGGTTACAATTCAGAGAATGGGTCGATGCTTAAGGGTTGATCCAAAAAATAAATCAAAAATTTCCAATGTTGTTGATTTTATTTTGATGGATAATAAAATTAATTCAGAACATCTTCCTGCAGATCAATACAGAAAGCAGTGGATTGAAGAGCTATCATTAGTGGAGAGGAGTAATGCATAAAATTATTGAAGAGGAATTGGAGGTGGCATGTGGTCTACAGGGGCTTTCTAGTCCTACATATGCAGCTATTAAAGCTCTTATTTCTAGAAAACTAGATGGGGAGATCAGCGGTGCAGATTTGGTAAATAATCTTGAAAGAGTGTACGATTTAATTAAAGAAGATATGTCTCATGAAGGTTAGTATTAATCAAATTATAACTGAAGGGTTGAGGTGTCCTAACTCAATAATAAATTTCAAGGATAGAGATTCAGGGGCGGCATTAAATTTACTGCAAATGCCAAACGCAACTGGAAAAACAACAATTATTAAACTGCTGGCAGCTACTTTGTCGGGGCAAATAAGAAACTGGAGTCCAAATAAGATCAAAAGTTTTAAATCAAGAGATAATATTTTTGACGGAGAGTTCAGCTTAACTTTGTCTATTGACGCAAACAATAATTTTTCCGAAATAAAGTTTATAGTGCGTTTTGATTTTGAACATGGTAAGGTCGACTTTAATACAAAAAGATCGCAAGAAGCCGGGGAGGAGCATGGATGGCACCCTCCTAGAGAGTTAAGACAATATATTACTGAAGGTTGTGTCGATGTATTTTGCTTTAGAGGGGACAAGGTTCAAGATCTTATTGATAAGCACAAGGAGGATGCTGAAGTAACGATAAAGGCTTTTTTTGGAATTTCGGATATTGATTCCTTTTTGCAGGAAATAAAAACACACTTTCGAAATACGGTTGCTCAAGGATCTTCTGTAAATAATAGAGCTGTTGAGTCAAAAAAAATACTTTTAGGACAATGGGAGGAGAGATTTAAATTATTAAAAGGTAAGTTTGACGATAAAACTACAGAAAAGACTCGGGTTGAAAATGAGTTAAAAGATATGAAGGAGGCTAGAGGGGGCGTTATAGCTGCTCAAGAGAATGGAGCTATAAATCAACTGGCGCACAGTAAGGCCGTTAAAGATGCAGAGATGAATGTGCAAAACTCTTCATTTGAATGCTGGAGCGCATTAAAAGATCCATTTTTGATTTCAACAAAATTAACAGAAAATCTTTATTTAATAAGAGGAATTCTTGAAAAAATGAAACTTCCTGGAGGCTCAAGAACGTTTTTTGAAGAGATGATAGAAAAAGATGAGAATTGCATTTGTGGAGATGAATTAACTGAAGCTAAGATTAGCCATATTCAAGCATCAATAGAAAGTTATCTAGGCAATGATGAAATTAATATTGTTAACCAAATCAAAGAAGAAATAAAGATTGCTCATAATAATCATAACAATGGAGATAATTTAAAAAGCCTTTTCTCTGATTTAAAAAAATCAGTAACTGCGCGAGATTTGGCCAGGATAGATGAATTGGAATTTCTTCAAGATGCAAAAGATCAAAGTGGCACAGAAAATAGGGAAATTTTTGACAACTATAAGGCTAAGGGTATTGAAGATGATCAGCTAGAAAGGGCGTTAAAAACACTATCAAAAGATTATAAAGTAAGTGCACCAAATCAATCTAACCTTAAATCTTGTAACAGCTATATTGCCGCTGAGGGCATGATTACACAACTGAGTAATGAGCTTGGTGTTATGTCTAATATGGTTCACGATGTTGAGGCTAACGCACTTCTAAATAAGGTTATTTTAAGTGCAAGAAAAAACTCTCTAGAGAAAATAAAAGATCGTGTAAAAATCTTAACAAATGAAAAGATCTTGGAGAGTCTTCCTGCAGGGTCCGAAATTGAGATTAATAAATTTGAAAAGTATTTACAATTAGGTTGGAATGGGGCCGAACAAGAGGAAGGTAGTGGCGCGCAAAATATTATTGTTGCCTATAGTTTTGTTAGGGCCGTTTTGGAAGAGGCTGCTATAGAGTTTCCTTTAATTGTAGACCATCCTTTTACAAATGTAGATTTTCCAAATAGAAGGTATTTAGGGTCTAAATTGACAACCTTAATGCATCAATTTATTGGTTTTTTAATTGACACTGAAAGAGAAGGGTTTTTACAAGGTGTTAATGAGTCTGGAGAGTCTGTTAGGTATCTTTCACTTTTTCGAATTGAAGAGCAGAATAAGGTGTTTATTGATAAAATTGAAAAGCTAGAAGAAAAGTTGTATTTTAAGTCAAGCAATGGCATCCTTTGTTATGATAAGAAATTTTTTATAGAAAATAAAATGGGTAAATACTGAATGTTTAGAATGCATAAAAACGCCAGCATGTGGGGAAAAAACTTAATTGATAAAAATGGTCCAATTAAGTTTGAGTTTGATCTTTACTATATATTTTTACTTGTAGGGCTGGGGATGGGTCGAACTAAAATACTTGAAGATGAGGACTCGAAAGAATTTACAAGATGGTACCCAAAATCTTATCAATCAACGAAGCATAAAGTTGCTATGCTTTTATTGTATTCTGATTTAAAGGTATCTGGCTTTGATATTAGTAATAGACAAATTGTAAAATCAAAAATAGAAGAGATATTATCTTCAGATTCAGAATCTTTATTGTCAGATGTTGCTGGTAAGCAGCTTAATAATTACGCTAACGGTGGTTTTGAAGTAATAAGGGAGAAGCTAGATGTTGCTCCAGGTGACGTCTCACTCTTTCTCTCTATTATTTATGATGAAATATTTCCAGATTTATTTAATTTTTAATATTGGAAGTTAAATTTAACTTCCAATAGTTAAATTATCATATATAATTAGCATAAAATAATAACAAATCATTATTAATTATGTCGGATTTTTTTCATTCTTTTAACGCCGTACGTGGTATCCAAGCTGGTCGTCCATGTTACATAGCAATGTGCCCAATGCGCATCATTCCTAAAATCTTTGTATTTGACGAAGATGAGGTGCCAGCTGAGTTGAGAGCTCAAAGAAAATTAAATAAAGGTCGAATTCCTGAAATAACTAATTATTTAATTGAAAATCGCAATGATTACACTCTCTCGTCTTTAACGGCTTCAATTGATGGTGAAACTGAGTTTGTTTCAATGGATAAATCAGCCCCCAATATTGGTACATTAAAGATATCGATGGACGCACAGATTCTTCTTAATGATGGCCAGCACAGGCGAGCGGCTATTGAAGAGGCGGTAAATAATAATACCGAATTAGGTCACGACCATATTTCTGTAGTTTTCTTTTTGGATAACGGGTTAAAGCGAAGTCAGCAGATGTTTGCCGATCTTAACAAGCATGCTGTTAGACCAAGTCCATCATTAGCAACTTTGTATGATCAACGAGAAGAGCTTTCCAATATTGCTAGAAGGGTAATGAATGAGGTTCATATTTTTAGTAGGCTAACAGAAACTGAAAAGACCAGTATTTCAAATCGAAGTATTAAATTGTTCACATTGAGTGGTATTAAAAATGCAACTAAAGCACTACTTAACAAGGGCAAGAATGACCATATTACTGATAAAGAGATACAATTAGCAATTGAATATTGGAAATATGTTTCTAATCAGATCAAAGATTGGGAGCTGGCTGCTGATAGAAAAATAAATAGCTGGGAACTTAGAGAGGGTTACATTCACGCACATGGCGTACTTCTTCATGCGCTTGGAATACTAGGAAATCAGTTAATAAATGATAAATCTAGTTGGATTGCACTTGATGGCTTGACAAGTGTAGATTGGTCTAGAAATTCAAACAACTGGAAGGGTAGAGCGGTAGTTAATGGAAGAATTACAAAATCAATTAACAACGTTAAACTAACAACAAATCAAATTAAAAAATTAATTAACATAAAGTTAATTGACAATGAAAAGATAATAGAACAGGAGTTTAAATCAGCATGAGTAGTCATGAATATAAGACCCACAGTTTAATGATTGATGATCTAGTTATTGCAGATGAAAAACTCACTGATTTAATAAAAGAAATTGCCGATCAATATTTGAAAAATGACAGGGCGTGGGTTGTAGGTTTTAGTGGCGGCAAAGACTCAACTGTGATTTTGTCTTTAATTTTTCAGGCATTAACAACATTAACCAAGAAACAACTCAGCAAGAATGTATACGTTGTGTGTTCAGACACTTTAGTAGAAACACCTGTTGTGGTTGGTCTTGTTAGAGAGGTGTTGAATAGTGTTCAAATAAGTGCCAATGCAAAAGGCATTCCTCTTGTTACACAAATGGTGGTGCCTGATACTAATAATACTTTTTGGTCTAATTTATTAGGAAAGGGTTATCCGGCACCCACCAAAGGCTTTAGATGGTGTACTGAGAGGATGAAAATTAAGCCTGTTACGGCGTTTATTCAAGAAACAGTGTCTAAGCATGGTGAAGTGATTGTTGCGCTAGGGTCAAGAAAAGAAGAGAGCTCTGCAAGATCAGCATCGATTGATAAGCACAGTATTAAAGGTTCTGTACTGGCAAGACATTCATCACTGTCAAATGCATTTACCTATATGCCAATTGAAAATTGGACGGCTGATGATGTATGGCAATATTTGCTCGGTGCGCCAACACCATGGGGTAGTGATAATGATCAATTGTTTGAGATGTATAAGGACTCTAATCAAGGGGAGTGCCCATTGGTTGTGGATACCAAATCTCAATCTTGTGGAAATTCAAGATTTGGGTGCTGGACCTGTACCGTAGTTACAAAAGATCGCGCTTTACATGGTTTGATAGAATCTGGTGAAGAGTGGATGAGGCCACTGCTTACCTTTAGAAATGAAATGCATTTCTCATCACAGCCAGAAAACAAATCCAAGTATAGAAATTTTAAACGACGCTCTGGAAGAATAGATGTGCAAACAATATTTGAGCCAGGGGTTGGTAGAACGAATGAATTAGATTATGACGAAGAAGGTAATGTTAAGTATGTTCCCGGACCATACTGGTTAAAAATTCGCAAAGAGTGGTTGGAAAAATTACTTTATATAGAAAAATGTATTAGAGACGAAGGTCGTTCAATTGAGTTGATCACCAGAGATGAATTGCGCGTAATTAGACAAGAATGGATAAATGATCCAAATGAGCCAGATGTAAACGATTCACTTCCAAGTATTTATAGCAAGATTTATCCAGACGATGACATTGCATGGCAGAAAAATGATTTAGGTTTTTTTGATGATGATGGAATGCAGGTAATTAGTAAAGTTGCACACAGTAATAATGTGTCATCTGACTTATTGAAAAAAGTAATTAATCTAGAGATTGAGGTAAGTGGATTGGGGAATCGAAGAGGTATTACCAATAAGTTAGAAAGCATTCTTAAGCAAGACTGGGGAAGTATGGAGGAAGTGCTAGACCGTAGAATTCAAGCAAACAATGAGGTTTTAGAATTTAAAGAAAAACGTGATAAATTTCAATCAATGTTAGAGGAGTATGGGTCATGATCTTTAAATCACTTACATTAGAAAATTTTAGAGTTTTTGAAGGTGTTCACCATGTTGATTTATCAGTAAAAGATGGTGAGCCTATCATCCTGTTTGGTGGTCTTAATGGTTCAGGAAAAACATCAATATTAACAGCAATACGATTGGCATTATTTGGAAAGTCTTCTCTAGATAATGTAAAGACAAAGAAAGAGTACGAAGAGGAATTGAGAGGATTTATTCATAAAAGTAATGATAGGCAATGTGACCATTCAAGTGTTCAGTTGCAACTCTTGTATTCAAAGCTTGGTATGGATTATGAATACCAAATTACGCGCTACTGGGGTTGTGATAGAGGCGCTCTTAATGAAGAGATAACAATTCAAGAAAATGGACGAATTTTGTCCGAATTGGATAGTATTCAGGCTCAAAGTTTTTTAAATGATTTGATACCACCAGGTGTGGCCGACCTGTTCTTTTTTGATGGTGAGAAAATAAAAAATATGGCTGATGATGAAGATGGCCATGTACTTATAGAGGCATTAAAAAAACTAGTTGGAATAGATCTGATTGATAGGGCGATACACGATACTGGCGTTATCTTAAGGAAGAATAAAAAAATAGAAATATCAAAGTCTAAGCGTCAAGAAATTGACAACATGGAGCTCAAGCTGAATTCAATTGAAAATGAAGTTGAAAATAAGTCATTAGAATATGAAAGCAACTGCTTAACGCCTAAAGCAGAGCTAGAGGTAAAACTACAAAAGGCACAGCGAAAACTTGATGAGTCAGGTGGCGCATGGGCAAAAGGAAGAGACTCTCTTATTAAAGATCAAAAAGTTTTAGAATCTCAAAGAAGTGAACTAGACCAAAACATTAATGAGCTAATGCGTGGTGATGTTGTCTTTAGTTTAGCTCCTACTTTCATGGAGAAACTCAACAAACAATTGGTTGTTGATTTATCTGTTATCCAGTCCAAAGAATTTAATGAGCAATTAGATAGCAAGGTTAAAGATGTTAAAGGTATTGGTACAACAGAGCTTTCCAAGCTTGTTAGTCAGCTGAAATACAATATCTCAAAAGAACCTAAAAACAATATTTCTTCATATCAATTTCATGAATTTGAAAGTACAGTAAATAATTCTAAAAAGTCAAAAGATCTTTTGAAAAAAATGCTTCATAAATACGAAGTTCTTGAAACTGAAATAGATAACCTTGGATTAAATATATCTAGAGCGCCTGATGAGTCACAATTAGAAGGCTTATTTAAGAACATTAATAAAATTGCACTTGAAATAGAAAAGTTAAACCTTCATGGAGCAAGTATCAAGGTAGAAATAGAATCATTACTTAATGAAGGTATCCGTATTACGCATACACTTGAAAGGTCGTACAAAGATCTACAAGGCAATATGACAACTGAGAATATAAGTAATTCGGCTAACAAGGTTATTGATGCAATGACAAGTCTTTCAGATAATCTAATCCAGTCAAAAGTATCACAATTGGAATCTGAGTTTAATAAGGTATTTAAAAGGCTTACAAGAAAAGATGACATGGCCTACCAAGCAAAAATTGACCGTATTAATTTTATGATTGATTTAGTTGATAAGAACGGCATTAAAGTTAATAAAAAGCTAATTTCATCAGGTGAAAAGCAGATATATGCTTTAGCTATGCTAGAAGCATTAGGCAAGACGTCAGGTAAGGATTTACCATTTATTATTGATACCCCATTGGGTAGGTTGGATTCAAATCATAGATCCAAACTGGTTAACAACTTCTTCCCAGTTATTGGCGAGCAAGTAATTATTCTGTCGACAGATACAGAAGTCGATGAAAAATTCTATAAAGACCTTGATCCATTTGTTAAGACGGCGTATGAGATTAAGTATAAAGATGGTAATAACTCTAGTACTGTGACTGAGGGGTATTTTTGGAACCAAGAGAACCAGGAGAGCGAGTGTGAACTATCTACCTAATGAAATAACGCTATCAACCAAAGCAACCAATAAATTTTCTTATATAAAGAGTAAAGTAAGGATAGCACCAAATATAATGGCTAGAGTGGCGATATTAAAGGCTTTAGAGTCTAATATTGCTCCAGAAATGTTGGAAACTCCAGAGTTTATTTCTCAGAAGATACCTAAGGATGTTGCGTTTGGCGAATATGCAGATATTTTTAATTTTGCTGTTAAACAATATATTGATACACATGCATATACTGGAGATATTAAGACTTTAATTTCAAATTTGATTGAAACAGGCTCTTATAAAATTGGAAACATTAAAAAGCCACAAGATCTAGAGAGTTTATTTTAATTATTCCATGCCTACAGATAAACACAATTATTTGCAATTAATTAAAGCAAAACAATGGCCGTCAAGGGTGTTTATTGATGGTAATCCTATTACTATTACGGTTAAAGATATCTTTGTCAAAAATGGCGATGAATTTACTGAATTTATTGATCAAAATAATGAGCATAGAATTCTTAGATCCGATCTAATTGTGGTACCCACTTTTACAATGGATTAAATATGTTAGAATTTCATTACGTGGTTAATTCTTAACTGGTCTGGATTGAGCGAATGTTTTACTTTTCAAAGTCCAAAAAAATCAAAACAATACAAATATGAAAAAACAAAGTTATGACTTAATTGGTGATATCCATGGTCAGGTGCCTGAGTTAGAGAGGTTACTAGAAAATCTGTCTTATTCAAAAGTTAATGGAGTATGGCAACACACCGAGCGCAAGATTATATTTTTAGGTGATTTTGTTGATAGGGGTGACTATCAGAAAGAGGTGATAGATATTGTGCGACCTATGATTGATTGTGGGCATGCTCTTAGTGTGATGGGAAATCATGAATATAACGCAATTGCTTATTTTACAAAAGACGAAAGTGGTAATTATCTGCGTACTCACGATGATAAAAATATCAAACAACATAAAGCTTTTTTAGATGCCTTTGAGAGTAATCCAAAAGAATATAAAGAGGCAATTGAATGGTTTAAGACTTTACCTTTATGGCTAGATATCCCAGGGGTAAATATAGTTCACGCTTGTTGGGATGAAAAGCTAATAAATAAAATTATTGATTTTCAAGGTAGTAATTTATTAACTGATGAACTTCTACATTTATCTTCTGACAAGAGTCAATGGCAATATGAAGCGATCGAGACATTACTAAAAGGTAAAGAGATATCGTTACCTAATGGGTGTAGCTTCTTAGACAAAGATGGAAATGAACGCCATGAGATTCGCATTCAATGGTGGGAGCAAAATGCAAGTACATATAAAGATGTATTTTTAGGTCCTGAATCAGCCCGTACACACATTCCGAATGACCCAGTTAAAGGCGATCATTTGATTAACTATAGTCACGATCAGAAACCTTTATTCCTTGGACACTATTGGATGGAAGGTGAGATTAAACCTTTGGCAGATAACATAGCTTGCCTTGACTACAGTGTGGCAAAAGAAGGTGGCAGGTTAGTTGCATACCGATGGGATGGCGAGCAAAAAATTAATACAACCAAGTTTATATTTGTTAACAGGCATTAAAAAAATGACAATAAATGAGCAGTTAGAAAATCAAGCCCCAGTCCCTAGACGAGGATATTTTTCTAGGCATTGGCATGGGGAGCTTTCTCTGGCTAAATCTTACTGGATTAATTTTTGGTTTTTGTCAATTGTCTTTACATTTGTATTGGTTTTTTGGATGACTCTCTCTATTAACGAGAACCCAGTTTTTTACTCAAGAACTATGCTCATTATGATAGCCGTTATATATCTTATTATTTACCCTTGGCAAATTATTGGCCTATGGCGTAGCGCAACAAACACAACAGCAAATACTGGAAAAACCTTCTGGCCACGTATTGTTAAATTCCTCGTTATCATGGGTGTTTTAGGAAGTTTTGGCTCAGAAATGCAAGACAAAGAATGGT